>ENA-UOOH01000004-UOOH01000004.1-fermentation-metagenome-genome-assembly--contig:-NODE-4-length-241185-cov-5.334475_pt1 | contig 241185 bp, 220 predicted proteins | sample MGYA00245778_ERZ724025 | MGnify/ENA primary metagenome ERZ724025 (study PRJEB28704, sample SAMN03018313) | fermentation metagenome | biome: anthropogenic terrestrial biome; feature: soil; material... | reverse complement strand
TTGCCGCATCGCCGAGAAGTGCCTCTTTTTATGCTTCCTATAAGGGATGGAAACATGCCTTGCAATTCCCACTCACCCCTCCTACCTGAGACTTTTTATGCTTCCCATAAGGGATGGAAACACAAATAACACCGGAAAATGGCATGGGTAGCGGGGTCTTTTTATGCTTCCCATAAGGGATGGAAACACGATTCCCCTTTTGCCGCATCGCCGAGAAGTGCCTCTTTTTATGCTTCCTATAAGGGATGGAAACCAATTGTATAGCTATGGATGGTAGTTGCAATGGCTTGCTTTCCCTGTTGAAACATTAAAACAGACCCCTAGGGTGCTGGCTGCCCCTCTCTTGATTTTCGATTCGGCGACGGTCTCCGGTAGCCTAGTTGCTATGGTGGAGTTAAAAGACCCCGATGGGGCAACTCTTGTGGTGCCCTTGCGACTTAATAAGAGGCAGGAAGGGTGGTATGTAGTTAACGAGATTTCTAGTGTTTACGGAAGAAAGCAGCATGGCACTCAGAAGCCGAACAATCAGTGGTTTATTAATCAAGCAGAAGAAGGTCGGTTACGTTACATAGACACAAAAAAAGCTCCGCGTGGTCAGACCTGTCGGGACAGGATTTACTTCTAGGCAAATCCCATCCGCATGGCCGAGCAAGCGAAGCCTTGTTAAACCAAAATATACCAACAGAAGCTGACCTTGTCAAACTAAAATAACAATTCTCATTCTTTTATCAAGGTAAAGCTCATGGCTCTACGTCTTTTAGCTCCAGAGATACTGTAATCAGACTGTTCCAGACAGCGAATAGGCCCTCTCCCCTATTTGCATGGCGAGTAGCCGCAGCTAAAACAGTAGGCGCATCCGGAAATCATTTCCATGGGGCTGCCACACTCAGGGCAGCGTAAATCATGTTTTTCCTCCACGTGCCCCTCTTTTTCAATAAGCTTCTCAAGCAACATGGCTATAGCGTCAGGAATAGATCTGGCAATGTGGGTATCATCGTAATCAAATACCCAGTATTCCTTCCCCGATAGCCCTTTCAATGTAGCAATAAAGTCTTCCAGCTTGCCCCCGCTGCGCAAACCGATGGATATGGCACGAGAGAGAGCTTCTGTCATAGCATTGAGCTCCGATCCACTTTTACCTATAGTGGCAAAAACCTCAAAAGGCTCGCAACCATCAAAATTGAGGGTAACGTACATGCTTCCCCATGGTGTTTTCTGCTTTATAGTTTTGCCAAAAACAATAAGACCCGGCCGCTTCTTTACTTTACTGGTATGAGGTTTTTCCTCTGCCTTTCTCTCTATCTCTTCTTTTTTCTTCACTTCGATAGGTTGGGCAGAACGGGATCCATCTCTATAAATAGTAATCCCCTTGGCACCCATTTTATAGCACATGGCGTACACACGTTTTACATCATCCACGGTGGCAGAGTTGAGAAGGTTCACAGTTTTACTAATTCCACTATCGATGTACCGAGCAAAAATACCTGTTACCGCTACATGCTCATCAGTAGAAATATCGTAGGCTGTAACATAAATAGGGTTAGAAAGAGCTCCTGTTTGTTGCAGTTCTTCCTGTTGTTCTTCATCTAGCAGTTTATGGCAGAATTGCCGAAGTTCATGGCCAGATCCATCAGTCTTCATTATGCGTCGTGTCCATGACCATGCAAAGTTAGGTTCGATTCCCGAACTTGTATCTACAAGCATGGAAATAGAACCGGTAGGAGCAATACTTAAACGACGACTATTTCGAATATTGCCTGAAGCCAGGGCTTTTAAAAGGTTTTTCACCTTCTGGATCCGCTCTTCTTCATTCCCCATAGAGTCATGGGTCAACACGCTTTCCAGAGCATTGACCAGTGTGTAAGGGATGGTTTCCGTTGCTCGCATGGTGGCTATCAGGGCGTAAAGATCTTCCTCGCCAACACGGGCGAACCATTCCTCTGAGAAAAGATCTTCTCCTTCCGTTTCCTCCTTAAAAAGTTTAAAAAGTTTTTCTACTAAATGGCTTTCATCAAAGGGAGTTTTGTTGGCTGACGATACGAGTTCTTCAGTAGCGCATAATGCAGCGGCAGCTAAACTTTCTCCCAGAGATGTGCAGTACAAGTTAAAACTCTCGCTTCCATAACGCATACCCAGCATAATAGCAGCATCGGCAAGTCCCATAATACCAAGACCCACTGGGCGGATCTTTTTCGTCCGCTCCTCTATTCGTTTCAATGGGTAGGAACAGGCGTCGATCACAAGATCAAGATAATACATAGACCGATATACCTGATCCACAAATGCTTCCATATCAAAGAAGGGCAAGCCTCCCTTTGCTGTTACAAAAGATTCCACATTGATAGAGCCTAAGTTGCAGCTTGTGTAGTTAGGCAAAGGCTGCTCACCGCAAGGGTTTGTCGATTCGATACGCCATTCTTTATCAAGTTTTAGAAGATTATCAACATTGGCCCGGTCAATAAAGAAAACACCAGGATCTCCCCTTCTCCAAGCGCTTTCACAGAGCTTATCCCACAATTCTCTGGCTGGCAGCGTACGGACTACGCTCCCATTAATACGCGAAAGGAGGGGAAAATCTCCATCGTCATGTACAGCTTGAATAAGGCGATCAGAGACACAAACAGAAATATTGAAGTAAGAGAGCTTCCCTTCCTCAACCTTGGCATCAATAAAATCCATAATATCAGGGTGATTATCGTAGAGCATCCCCATAAGGGCAGCTCTTCGCCGTCCTCCCTGCACAACCACCGATCCCATAGTGTTCCATGTCTCCATAAAGGAGATGGGACCACTGGCTTGTCCTCCCGTTCCGCCATTTATATCGGCGCCTCTTTCTCTGAGGTTGCCAAAGTTTCCCCCTACTCCACCCCCGAATTTGCTTATGATGCTGGCGTCTTTCACAGAGTCGAAGATCCCTTCTATGCTGTCTGGGATGTTGATGACAAAGCAGGCGAAAAGCTGTTGATTTTTCGTTTTCGCCTCTAAGAGAGTCGCATAGTCTTCGAATGTCATTTCCGTTGGAGATTTGTAAATCCGTTCTGCCAATTCCGGCACAATAGTCATTCCTGCGCCAGCACTGAAAAGACACGGCGAGTTAAAAAGAAAACGCCTGTTGAGAATATCGTTGAAGATGTTCATTTCAAGAATTTGGAGCCACGGAAGACTCTGAGGATCGTCTTTCTCAAGGTAAAGGGTTTCGGCACTGGCTATGATACGTGATATGCGCCGAGCAAATTCCTCGAAAGATCGTTCTTGACGGATCCCTTCCTCTTCTTCATCGTATCGCTGAATAAAATACCTTTGGGAAAGAAGCCACATGGCATTTTCAGACAGTCGAAGTTCGGCGGGATGTTCCAAAACATCCAGGTCGATATGGTGGTTGAAGCGTTCGCGGAACAGTTTGATCATCTCTCTCGACCTCTTTTCGTTGAAATACCCTATATATAGGGCCGTTACTATAATATGACGCTAACTTGAAAGATACCACTGTATTTTATTAGGCCTTTCTGTCTCTTTTTTATGGGCGGTAAAACCTATATAAAAAAGAATATACTCTTTAGGGTAAAATGATATTATAGATGAAATTGCTGAAGATAATACTGCTATATATTCCACGGAGGTGTTAAGTAGTGGGCACATACAACTTCGATGCAATTATCGATCGACACCATACGTCCTGTGAAAAATGGGATTTTATGACGAAGAAATTTGGCCGTGACGATCTTCTGGCCATGTGGGTTGCAGATATGGATTTTACAGCTCCTCCTGAGGTTGCGGAGGTGTTAAAAAATCGAGTTGATCATGGAATTTTTGGCTATACAGGGAAAAGTGACAATTATTTTCAATCCATTGTAGAGTGGGTTGAGAAACGACACAAGTGGGGAATAGAAGCGGAATGGATCCGCCATTCCCCGGGGGTTGTTCCTGCCCTTTCCATGGCTGTTCTTGCCTTTACGAAGCCGGGAGATGGAATTGTCGTGCAACCGCCAGTGTATCCCCCTTTCTTTAGCGCTGCTAGCGGGCGTGGACGCCATATTATAGAGAATCCGTTAGTAGAGCGACATGGCCGTTTCGAAATGGATTTTGAAGATCTCGAGAAAAAAATAGATTCTTCCGTGAAAATGATTTTCCTTTGCAGCCCTCACAACCCTGTAGGAAGGGTTTGGACCAAAGAGGAGCTCACGAAGCTTGGAGAAATTTGCCTTCGCCACAATTTGATTGTGGTTTCTGACGAGATCCACTCAGATATTATTTACAAGGGCTTTCACCATATTCCCATGGCGTCTCTTTCCCCGGAGATCGCTTCCAGAACTATTACTTGTATAGCTCCGAGCAAGACTTTCAATATTGCGGGGCTTTCTACATCGGCAGTAATTATTCCAGATCCTCAAATTCGGGACGCCTATACTTCTGTTTTAAACTTCCTTCACATTGATGGAGGGAACCTTTTTGGAACCTTTGCCCTAGAAGCTGCTTATAGGAAAGGGGAGCCGTGGCTTCATGCTTTGCTAGAGTATTTGGAAGGAAACGTGAATTTTATTGAAAAATATCTAACTGAAAATCTTCCCGACATTAAACTTGTACGGCCTGAAGGAACATATGTCCCATTCCTTGACTGCAGAGGACTTGGCCTTTCTGGCGACGAACTTCTTGATCTATTCGTCAATAAGGCTCGTGTAGCTATGAACAACGGAGCTTGGTTTGGCACGGGAGGGGAAGGCTTCATGAGAATGAATATCGCCACACCCCGGGCCTTGATCAAAGAAGGCCTTGACAGAATATCCCGAGCTGTTGCCTGTATTGAAAAATAGTTTATGCGCGTAAAAGAGCGGGGCCATTCTTTCCAGGACAGCCCCGTTCTTTGTTTCTAACTACGTTTTTATTTCGTTCTTTCCTTCAGTGGTTTCCCTAAGTTTTTTCGAATATAAGGGCAGTAAAGAGCCGCTACAGGATTATGCCCAAGCTTCCGGTCTTTTACCACTAAGGTCGTCGCAGGAGCTACAGAATGGCGATAAAAAACAGCGTCATGGCCTACACAAAGGCCTAAAACAATATTAAGTTCGCTTCCCGATTCGTTTAAAACCCTGGCTTGCTCTGCAGGATTGCAGGAGATCGTGCCCACCCACGGCTTCAGCTTCGCACCTACACTCTCTTTAGGAAGAGAGCCAACTTTACAGCAAACGGAACAAAGCTCAAACTCCTTTTCAATAATTGAGGCAAGGAGAGTTGCCTCTTCAGAAAATCCAACGCAAAAGGCGAGGCCAAGTTTTTTAAATCTCATGCGTCTGGCAAACTCCAATGTTTCATCAACTCGACAGGCCTCTCCATAAAAGAGGGCTTCTATTTCAGAAGACACCGCAACGAGACGACGATCAAGATCGTTTTCATACAGGGGCAGACTCTCCTTGGTTTCGCAAGGGTTCCCTTTCTGACAAGGGTGGGCAAGGCACTTATGACACTGCATTTTTAGCTGAAACCTCCTCTTTATAGCGGTTTGAAATGAAATTAATAATGATACGATCCACGTTTTTCATGCCCTCCACATTAATAGCAGCAGCATTTTCCACGGTTTTTTCAATGGTTTCATCTACAACTCCTTGAGGACCATCTAGTTCATGCCCCTCTAATACCATCATTGCAGCACAATAGGCTTCATACGCCCCTGTCCCAACTTTGAGAGCACACGTGTCTTTGGCTCCATCGCAAATCATGCCAACAAGGTTGCTTACGAGAATCGCCATGGCTTTTTCTGCCTTGCATATATCTTGAGACAAAAGGTAGGCTATGCCAGCCGCTGCTCCAGCACCGGCTGCTACACTACATCCACATACTGGGCTCAGGCGCCCCATGCGGCTTTTTATAAAGCTTGTGGAAAGATGACTTAACACTATAGCACGAGCTATTTCTTCCCTGGTTTTCTGATAATATTTCCCCACTGTGGCTACAGGCAGAATAGCGGTAATACCGTGATTGCCACTTCCAGCGCTGCTCATAACGGGAAGAGCTGCTCCAGACATTCTGGCATCTGATGCCGCTGCAGAAATAGCTTTTATTCTATCGCCAAGGGTCCGGAAATCATTGTCGTCGCCAGCAAGTTTCATTACAGTTTTTCCTACTCCGAGCCCTGTTTTTCGCGTTGGATCGAGTCCCAGCATGGCAATTTCCATGTTCATGCGTACGCCTTCCATAACATACTCTATGTCTTCTTCATCTATGTCGTTAATAAGACGTGCGAGATCACGGTAGGCCATTGTCTTAATTTGGTCAGAAATATTTTTTACATCACTCTTGTTCTTTTCGGAAATTCCCTGCAGTTCATACCGAGATTTGCCATCGAGGGCAACTTGAACAATATTTGTATGACTTCCTTCAATTACGCACTCTGATACATGTTGGTCCGTGGTTACTACAGCCTTAACATAAACGCCATTCTTGTTCATATCAGGCAGAACTTTAATTTTACCTTGATCTATATATTTTTGTGCCTGTTGCACAGCCTCTCTCGAACAATCTTTTAATACTTCAAGGCCATACTCGGCATTGCCGCAAACAGAAGATAAAGCAGCCGCAATTACATTTCCTTTTAACCCTTGTGTGCCGGGAATGCTTACAGCTATGCCATTTTTGTAGATACTGCCACTTACTGTAACCTCAACAAACCTCACACTCTCATCCCCTATTTCCTGACGCGCCCGGGCCACAGCCAAAGCCACAGCACCGGGCTCGGTACACCCAAGAGCTGGTGTAACTTCAGAGCGCAAAAACTCTTTCGCTGAAAACATGTTTTATGCCCCCTTTACTTCATATTTATATTTATATTTATCTTCTTAATTTTAAATCAAGAAGTACTTTCTCGCAGACACAAAATGTTAAAAATCTACACCCCATGAAGTAACGATGGAGCAACCATTTTCTGAGGGCATACCCACCTCTCAAACTCCTCTGTCGTTACATATCCGAGTTGCAACGCCGCTTCTTTTAATGACATCCCCTCTTTATGAGCTTTCTTGGCAATTTCTGCTGCCTTATCATAACCAATATGGGGTGTAAGAGCTGTAACAAGCATCAGAGAGTTCTGAAGGTACATATCAATGCGTTTCTGGCATGGCTTTAAGCCACAGGCGCAATGCTCCTCAAAGGAGTTCATTGCATCGGCAAGGAGGCGACATGACTGTAAGAAATTATAGATAATGACAGGCATAAATACATTCAGCTCAAAATTTCCCTGACTGGCGGCAAAACCAATAGCACTGTCGTTGCCCATTACCTGTACAGCTACCATGGTTACAGCTTCGCATTGGGTGGGATTCACTTTTCCGGGCATAATAGAGCTACCCGGCTCATTAGCGGGGATGGTTATCTCCCCCAGACCGCAGCGAGGACCAGAGGCCAACCAGCGAATATCGTTGGCTATCTTCATGAGATCAGCCGCTAAGGATTTGAGTGCGCCATGTGCAAACACGAGTTCGTCTTTACTTGTAAGAGAATGAAATTTATTTTCTGCCGTACAAAAGGATTTCCCTGTGAGAGAACTTATTTGCTCAGCCACGCAAGAAGCGAAATCTGGATGGCTATTCAGGCCAGTACCAACGGCTGTTCCTCCAAGGGCCAAATCTTTCAACATGTTGGATCCATTAAGAATCATGGCTCCGCAACGTTCAAGCATCCTCACCCATCCACTTACTTCCTGCCCCAGAGTAAGAGGTGTAGCATCTTGTAAATGAGTTCTCCCCACTTTCACAATATGCTGGAACTCTGCCGACTTTTTCAAAAGCGTTTCATGGAGACGGCGAAGAGCAGGCAAAACGTTGTCTTCCATGGCAAGAACAGCCGCTATATGCATAGCCGTGGGGAACGTATCGTTAGAACTTTGAGAACAATTAACGTGATCGTTAGGATGAACAGCTGGGGAATTGCCGGTAATTTCATTCGCGCGATGAGCAAGAACTTCGTTCACATTCATATTTGTTTGGGTACCGCTGCCCGTTTGCCATACTACGAGGGGGAAATGTTCCTGAAGTTTACCTTCTAAGGCTTCGTCAGCCGCTTGCACAATGGCATTTCTTCTCTCCTTATCAAGGAGCTCTAGGTTACAGTTCACAACAGCCGCGGCTTTTTTAAGAATAAAAAATGCTTTCAGTATGTCATAAGGCATTGTTTCAGTGCCAATTTTAAAATTTTCAAGGCTCCTTTGCGTCTGGGCCCCCCACTTTTTATCTGCTGGAACCTGTACTTCTCCTAGAGAGTCTCGCTCCACCCTATATTCCATTCCATGTCCCTCCCCAAAAAAAATGGGGGCATCTTATAGAGATGTCCCCACATAAATACATATCTCCTGCCTTTATTTCTGGCAGGCGATAAGCTCCATTTCTACCTGACCGCCAAGGGGCAGCGCTGCCACCTGAACGCAGGAACGAGCTGGTTTATCGCCAGGGAAATATTCGGCATAGACCTCGTTCACCGCAGAGAAGTTAGCCATATCAGTAAGGAAAATGGTTGTCTTCACCACGTCATCAAAAGAAAGATCCGCTTCCTTCAACACAGCAGAGAGATTCTTCATCACCTGATGGAACTGATTTTTAATGTCGCCTTCCACAAGCTTTCCTGCTGCCGGATTCACTGGTAACTGCCCTGACGCAAACAAGAAACCATTCACCAAAACAGCCTGAGAATAAGGTCCTACAGCTTTGGGAGCTGTCGGCGATGCAATTATTTTTTTCATTTCATATCGTCCTTTCCGAATAAAATTAACCGCTAAAGCGGTCGTCGGCCTTCACGTTTTCTGGAGAAATATCTTGTTTTTCCAGCCATCCTGACCGAAATTCTCTGCCAAAAATATCAAACTCTGGCACAAAAGGTTTAATATCAAGAAGAGGGGTTCCATCAAGAATATCCACATCTTCTATAATAAGCTTACCCTGTTGAATAGCCACAAGGCGAACAACAGAAAGCCCGATCTGGTTAGGGCGACGAGGGGCTCTAGTAGCAAAAACACCGTGATGCTCGACGTCCATAAACGGCTTGACTGTCAGATCAAAGCCTTCTGAAAGGTGAAACCAGTATAAAAGGTAAATGTGGGAAAAGCCTTCGAGGCCCTGAAGACCTTTTTCAAATTCTGGAAGCACTTCCACACTTCCACGAATACCTCGGGCACCGGCTGGCTGGATAGGCATTCCTTTCCTCTGTCTAAAAGGGGACCGGATAATCCCAATACTTTGCAGCTTATATTCCAAACCCATAGCTTCCCCTCCAATATCTTTTTAATTTCATTATATCTCACAGTCGATAAAAAAACTTTTTTGACGGAATAAATTTCTTCGCTAAAATAGAACTATGTGGAAAAATTATCCGTTTCCTGATGAAGAATGGTTCGATAATGAAAAAAAGAAGTCATCCAGGTTCCCGAAATATTTTCGAGATATTCTGCCGAAAGTATGGGGATTATGGTTGTTGCTGTTTGTTGCTCTTCTCGCTTCTCTTGCTTTCCCCTCTTTCGCTCGTTTTTATACAGACTATCTTTGGTTTAAATCTCTGGGGCATGGTTCCGTATTCTGGACGATGCTCCTCCCCAAATGGGCTCTTTTTATACTATCAGCTCTCGTCTCTTTCTCGTTTCTTTTCCTGAATTTTCGAATAGCTCGTCACAATACGCTACAGCTTATAACTGCAGATTCCCCTTTCGGGAATGTTCCCAAAAAGTTTACTTCTGTTGTGGTTCTCTCTGCATCCGGTATTTTAGCCATACTCAATGGTCTTTCCACTCAGAGATACTGGGACATGATCCTCCGTTATCTCCATAGCAGCTCTTTTGGTTCTGTAGATCCTATCTTCGGGAAGGAAATGGCTTTTTACATTTATAAACTTCCTTTCTTAAGCTTCCTACAAACCTGGTTTATGGGACTTCTTATTCTGGCTCTTGTTGGTGCGGGCTTTATGTATTCTTTTGTCATCGCTCCAATTGTTATGGGGCAACATAACCCAGTTCCACGTACAATTTTTAAACATCTATCCCTTTTGGCAGCAACTATAGCCCTCCTTTGGGGTGCCGGTTTTTGGCTTGAACGGTTCAATCTTCTCTATTCTCCCCGGGGCGTGGCTTTCGGAGCCAGCTATACCGATATACATGCCGAGCTGTTGGCTCTGAACGTTATGTGGGTTCTGGCCATTATCGTGGCTCTGCTTTTAGCGGTAGGGCATTACAAGAAAACGTGGAAATTCTCCTTAGGGATTATTGGCCTTTTGTTTGCCTCCTCTCTCCTTCTGCGAGGCGTGTACCCTAGCATTATCCAAAAGTACGTTGTAGAGCCCAATGAATTTGACAAAGAACGACCATATATAGAGTACAACATAGACGCAACATTAAAAGCTTATAAACTAGATTCGCTGAAAACAGTCTCTGTGGTTCCAGAATCAGAAGTTACATGGCCTATGATAGATAAAAACAAAGAGACAATTCAGAACGTGCGTTTATGGGACTACGACCCTCTTCTCAGGAGTTTTAAACAGCTTCAGGAAATTCGATCTTACTATGATTTTATTGACGTGGATATCGACCGATATACTTTTAATGGCGACTATCGTCAGGTTATGGTTGCTGCGAGAGAACTAGATTTTAAAAACCTTCAGAACCCTACATGGGTGAACCAGCGTGTAGAGTTTACACACGGCTACGGAATTGTAATGAATCCGGTTAACGAAGTGGGTCGCAGTGGGCTTCCTGCGCTCTGGATTGAAAACATTCCACCTCATATAGCAGTTCCCATAGAACTAAATCGTCCTCAAATTTATTACGGAGAGAAACCTAGCTCCTATGTTTTTGTTAAAACTACGGAAAAAGAATTCGACTACCCTATTGGGGATTCTAATGCGAGAACGACCTACGAAGGAAGTGGGGGCGTTTCTATTGGCAACTTTGCCAGACGGCTCCTCTTTGCTCTGCGTTTTGGAGACTCTAAAATTCTTTTTACAAACTTTTTTACTCCTGAAAGCCGTGTGCTTTACTACCGAAACATACAGGAACGACTGCAACGGTTAGCTCCTTTCCTTTTCTATGATGAGGATCCCTATCTCGTTATTCATGAGGGGCATCTTGTATGGATGCAAGACGCCTATACAGTAACTGATCGGTATCCCTACGCCGAGCCTGTCCTTATTGGCTCCGAAGAAAGGCAACGTAACGTTAAAATCAACTACATTCGCAATAGTGTAAAAGCCACAGTCGATGCATATGACGGGACCGTCCATTTTTATATTTCAGACGAGAAGGATCCTTTAATTAAAACATGGGCTCAAATTTTCCCAGGCCTTTTCCAACCCATGAGCCACATGCCTGAAGGCCTGAAAAAACATATTCGATACCCTAAAGACCTTTTTTCTGTGCAAAGTGAGATATTAAAAACCTACCACATGCAAGACCCTAATACTTTCTATAACAAAGAAGATGTATGGCAAACATATAAAGGCAGTGGGAATAAAGAAGAACTTGGGGCTTTTTATGTCATTATGAAGATAGAGGAAGATCAGTCTGCAGAATTCGCCCTCATCACACCCTTTACTCCCGTCGGCCGTGACAACATGATCGCATGGATGGCGGGAAGATGTGATGGTGACCGTTATGGAGAACTTTTTGTTTACACGTTCCCAAAGCAAAAACTGATCTATGGGCCGGCTCAAGTGGAAGCCCTTACAAATCAGCACCCAGATATCTCTGCCCAGCTTTCTTTATGGAGCCAAAGAGGCTCTGATGTTATAAAAGGTAATATTATCGTTATTCCAATAGAGAAAGCCGTTCTTTACGTTCAGCCTCTCTATCTCAAGGCTGAAAATAGTGATTTGCCGGAACTAAAACGAGTTATTGTTTCCACTGGAGGGCGAGTTGTATGGGCAGAGCGTCTTGACGAAGCCCTGGAAAAGCTTTTAGGGAAACGAGAAGGGGTAGCAGTTCCATCAAAGGTTGTCTCGCCAGAAAGGCCTGCGGATGTAACAAAACCCGCTGAAGGAATAGATACAACACAAAAACAACAGGTGCGAATAATGATAGAAGAAGCACAAAAGACTTGGGAAACAGCACAGGAAGCCCTTCGTCTTGGGGACTGGGCCCAATATGGAGAAGCTATGAAGCATCTTGAAACGTTACTTCAGTCATTGTATCGTTCTACACAAGAGTAGAATCAGCTCTTTCACGTAGCTTATAAAACGAGAAGAGTTACCTTCCAGGAGTTTTGTCTTATCTGTGGCTCCATACACAAGTAAACGTAAAAGACAAATAATATCTGTTATTTTAGCTCCTAAGGATAAGAGAAAAAGGGGAACGGGCCGCCTTAAAAAAGCGGCCCGTTTTGGTGCGCCCGTGGTGTTTGGTGTTATACAAATGATATTTAGTTATTTATGCTTCAGATTGTCTCGGTTTCAAATATCCCTCTTTGTCGTAATCATACTCATTGAGAGCCTTTGACACAACCTTCGCCAAACCGAGAACGGCGATGAGGTTGGGGATAACCATCAAACCATTGAAGGTATCTGCCAATTCCCATACAAGATCCACTTTCAAGGTAGAGCCAAGTACGATAAAAATCATGACCAGAATTCGATAGGGGGTAAGGCCCTTTAACCCAAAGAGGTAGCGGATATTAGCCTCACCAAAGAAGTACCATCCAATAACAGTGGAAAAGGCAAAGAAGAAAAGGCAAATAGCTACAAAAGTGTTGCCAAAACCGCCAAAAGCATTAGTAAAGGCATTTTGAGTAAGTGCAATGCCTGTTGTCTGACCATCAAGAGTTCCTGTTACAAGAATAACGAAAGCGGTAATGTTCAAAACGATAAATGTATCGATAAAAACGCCAATGATGGCCATCAGACCCTGTTCTGCTGGGTGATCAACCTTGGCTACAGCGTGAGCGTGAGGAGTAGATCCCATACCAGCCTCATTAGAGAAAAGGCCTCGGGCTACGCCATAACGCATGGCTTCTTTAACTGTAGCTCCAATAAGCCCACCTGTAGCGGCTCTTGGATTAAAGGCCCCAACAAAGATCATCTTGAAGGCAGGGATGAGCATCTCGATATTCATAACAAGGACAATGACTCCGCCAATAATATAAAGGAGAGCCATGAGAGGCACTACTTTTTCTGTAAAAGATGCGATTCGGCTAATGCCGCCGAAGAAAATAAGGCCTGCAAGAAGAGCCAAACCAATGCCTACATAAAGACTGGGCATATTGAATGCCGTCTGGAACGCATCGCTAATAGAGTTGGACTGTACCATATTGCCGATAAAACCGAGGGCAATGATAATAGCGATAGAGAAAAATGCGGCAAGTCCCTTGCTTCCAAATCCCTTACTGATGTAATAGGCTGGCCCACCTACAACCTGTCCGTCCACGTCTCGTTCTTTATATATCTGGGCAAGGACAGCCTCTGCAAAAATCGTGCTCATGCCAAAGAAAGCGCTGATCCACATCCAGAAAATGGCGCCAGGTCCACCAGATGCTATAGCCGTAGCAGCTCCTGCGAGGTTACCTGTTCCAACTTGAGCTGCAATTGCCGTGGCCAGAGACTGGAAAGAAGACATCCCTTCCTTTCCGGCTTTCTCTCCAAAGAGAGTTATTCCACCAAAGGCATGGCGACAAGCATCTCCAAACTTCCGTAACTGCACAAACTTCAGTCGAAACGTAAAATAAATTCCAGTACCGCAAAGGAGGAAAATAAGGACGTAACTCCACAGAATACCATTAATACCTTGAACAATATCAATGAGCTCCATAAAAAAACCCCCTTGGTCTTGTAATATAAAAACAAAAAAGCCCCCTTTCTTTGTTAGATTATGTTATGAGATGAACAAAGTCAACGATATAAAAAGAAGTTTAAATATAAAAATATGTTTATTTATAGACAATTATATACACAACAAAAAAGGGGACACCTTAAGGTGTCCCCTTCACATTGCATCTGGAGCGGTACTGTTTTCTTAACGTAACGGTTAGATTTCCCCTATCAGTTTCAGGACAGCTTGAGCTATAACGGCAGAACCTACGTATGTTCCAATAAAAACAACAAATGAAACCACAATGATTCTCCAGCCCGTTTTTTTCAACATTCCCAGGTCTTTGCCAAGCGAAATGCCAGCATATGCCAGAATCGGTGTTGTAAGGGCCAAGAAATTAACTTTCTGAACCCAGGCAGAAAGAAGAGCGGATCCTGGAAACCCTGGGTATGTCAAGATACAGCCGATGGTAACAATATAAGCCACTGAAGGAATGCGGACTGGAATAAATTTTGCACATAGCACTCCAGCCATACAAATGGCCACTAAAGCCAACATTCCTGGGACAGCACTTAAAAGAGGTGTGTTTGCCCCTACGAAGTTCCCTATAAGGGTCATAACTGCGACAATAAGAAGCACCATAAAGACTTCAATAGATTTCATGAATTACACCCCCTTATACTTAGGTTCTTCCGGAAACTCTCCGTATTTTATTTTGTACGTTTTCTTGTAGAGCCATTCGGAGAGGGGCAGAGCCATCCATAGAGACATGTAAATACCATCAAGACCAGAAAGCATGTTGCTCGCCGCACCAAGAGCCTGGATTTTATCGGCAATCTCGGGGTACATAGCGCTGAGGGAACCTACAGATGCTGTCATCATGCTGGCGCTCCCAACACCAGAAGCCATGCCTAAAGCCAAGGGATGGAATATATTGAGAGCCGCAGTAACAGTAGCCATGAGACCATAAAAAATAGTTCCAAAAACTGTTCCGCAAATATAAACTCCCATTACCCCTTGTCCTTCAGGTGTGTCAAGCCCATAAACATCGCCAATCAAAGCTACATTAGGTTCTCGAGATACAGAGTGAGCTGCCCCAATCGTCTCTCGCTTCAGGCCGAGGAAAACAGCCACAGGAACTCCTATTAAAACAGTTCCCAGGTTACCAAACTCCTGCAAAATAAGAGCAGGGCTTGTCTTGAGGATCATAGGCAAGTTCGGTCCGACAAGGGTACCATATCGTGCCATAAGAAGCATGAGGGTTACCCCGATGAGGCTCCCTGCATCTACCATGTCTTTCTGATTCGCCAATTTCAAAAACTTCGGCCCTAATAGGGCCCCCACCATAAGAGCATAAAGCATTGGAAGGAGGACAATGGTACCAATGCCTACCTTAAAAGAATGAATTCCGATCCATTCTGCCATTACCACTAGGGCGAGAACTAAAGCGTGAATTTTCCAGTTGCGGATCGCATCCCACACGTTTTACCACTCCTTTCACATATTGAAGTAACGCTCCAGAGTTTGAAGATATTCTTCCCGTGTCATGAGAGGACGGTGAGCCTTAAGCAATTCCCGTCCCTTTTCTGCTCCGTTGTATAGTAGGTCAATAACAGTTGTCGCCATAACTTTCGCTGGAAGAAGCACTGCCGCTTCATAATCCACAACTCTAAAATCTCCTGAATGAAGGGCTCCAGTAACTCCTCCGAAATAAGGATGAATAGCAGGCATAATATGGCAGAGATCTCCCATATCCGTGGATCCGTCAAAATGAGGAGCTACCACAATGTTTTCCTGAGGCACGAATTTCGCTGCATTTGTGGCAAATATGTCGTTCATGTTTTTTGAGCATGCGAGAGGGAGGTATCCCGGGATCGTAACAATTTCGGTCTTGGCTCCTACTGCATCGCCTCCAGAGCGAAAAGCCCGATCAAACTTCGTATGGGTGCCATTGATCGCATCCATGGATCTTCCTCGTACGTAAGCTTCAAGACGAACATCAGCAGGCACTGAATTTACAGTATCGCCCCCTTTAGTGATAATAAAATGGACTCGAACATGATCATCATCTCGAAAAGTTTCTCTCATAGCGTGCATGGCATTAATACCAAGCACCGCTGCATTAAGTGCGTTAATTCCCTCGTGAGGAGCAGCAGCAGCATGAGTAGCCTTGCCAATGTAGTGGATGGTTTTGGCAATAAATCCGTTCCCAGTCTCACCAATAAGAAAAGTTGGATGAGGCATATTCGTTCCGGCATGAGCCATCATAGCCATATCTATATCGTCAAAAGCTCCTTGATACACTAATTCCTGCTTACCGCCAAGGAAATGGATTTCGCCTTTTTTGCGACGTTCCATCCGTTCTTCAATTTCAATGAACTCTTCTGCAGGAACTCCCATAAAGCAGACTGAACCATCCAGCTCTTTCCCCGCACCAGCACATGTTAGTCCTATAGCGGCACCAAGCATGGTTCCTATTTGCAGATTATGGCCACAGGCGTGAGCTGCTCTCGTCTCTTTCACCACTTGAGGATGATCTGGACTAATAACCCCATCGAGCTCTCCAAGGACCGCCACTGTAGGGCCTGAGCTCTTCCCTTCCAGACGCGCTTTGACTCCGGTTATTGCCAACCCCGTCTCCACAGGAAGTCCAAGCTCTTTCAGAAACGCAGCTACCCTGGAAGAGGTACGGATTTCCTTAAAACCCAGTTCTGCATGGGCACCTATCTCTTGAACAAGAGAGAGAAGATCTTCTTTCCTATCGTCGATACTCTGACATACTTGATTTTTAAGGTCTTGTATACTCATATTCTTAACACCCCCTGCTGAAGTCGACAGTTCGTATTGTTTTGTTATTATATCTTGTTTTATTCTCAAATACATTCAATAACTTTTTGTAGCATTATTCCAGGTATCCTCGTACAATAGTTCTGTTCATTTTATGGAAGTTGGTGAATGTTCTTTTGAAAAAGTTTTTCTTTTGCATAAGTGGCATAGTATTTTTACTGCTGCTTCTCCTCTTCTGGAAAGGATATTCTAAAAAAACCCCCTATAGTTCCAGAGAAAGTTACGCCTTAGGTACCCTTATACGAATTCAAGCGCAGGGAGAGAACGCCCCTCAGGCTCTCGATGCGGCTCTTCAACGAATTGCTGAAATCGAAGACCATATGTCTCTCCATTCTTCTTCCTCCGATATTGCTTTCGTAAATCAAAAGGCAGGAATAGAACCTGTAATTGTCCATAATGACACTTTTTTCGTAATGGAACAAGCTTTAAAATATGCACAGAAAAGTTCGGGATATTTTGATCCTACTATTGGCCCCATTGTGGATCTTTGGGGTATCGGAACCAACAAGGAGAAACTACCAACGGAAAAAGAGATTACCCAAAGGCTTCCATTGGTAAATTACGCTCATTCCGTTATCAATAAAGAAACGCAATCCATTATGCTTCTACAGAAAGGACAAATGCTGGATCTTGGCGGCATCGCAAAGGGATATGCTGCAGATGAAGTGGCTCAAATTTTTAGGGGAAAGGGAATTAAAAGCGCTCTTATCGATCTGGGCGGGAATATATACGCATACGGGACCAAAGCTGACGGAACCTTGTGGAACATTGGCATTCAAGACCCCTTAGAACCTCGAGGAACACCCTTAGGGATCGTAAAAGTTTCTAATTGTTCCGTAGTAACATCAGGCAATTACGAACGTTTTTTTGAAGTAGAGGGGAAACGGTATCATCATATATTTGATCCTCATAGCGGCTATCCTGCCGCATCTGGGTTACTAAGTGCCACTATTGTATCTCAGACATCAATTGACGGAGATGCTCTCTCTACAACTCTCTACATTTTAGGGAAAGAGGGAGGGCTCGCTTTTATAGAACGCATCCCTGGCGTTGAAGCCCTTGTTGTTACGGAAGAGAAGAAAATTTATGCCACATCAGGAATGTCTAAGATATTTCGTCTTATCAAGGGGAAGGGTTACATATATGAAGAAGGGAAATAAATTTATAACGATACTCTTGGTGATACTTATAGCAGGAAGTCTCCTCGTGAGTTTCACATATAAAAAATGTGAAGGGACGGGAAAAACAGTGGCTGTCATAGAGGTAGACGGGCACATCGTAAGGGAAGTAGTTCTTGATGATGTTACTGCCCCGGAAGAGTGGTCTCTCCATGGAGAAAACACATATAATGTAATTAGGATAGAGCATGGTCGAATTCGCTTTCTTGACGCCAACTGTCCTCATAAGCAGTGTATTCGATCTGGATGGTTATCCAAGCCTGGGGAGACAGCTGTTTGTCTGCCCCATAAGACAAGTATCAAGATTATCGGACGCAGGGGCCGCTATAAAGGGCCTGATGCCATTTCTCATTAAGGAAGGGGGCTTTGCGATACATGTACAGCAAGAAACATCTGAAAGCTATGATTATAATGGCTTTGCTTGTAGGTCTCGCCCTTTCCATTCATGTGGCAGAAGCCCAGATACCTCTCATTTTTCCAGGCGTTAAGCTGGGACTGGCAAATATTATCACTCTTGTAGCTCTTCGACTCTACGGATGGAAAGAAGCTCTCACCGTCACCCTCCTCCGTATTGGTCTTTCCGCTTTCTTCAGTGGAAATATGATCGCCTTTCTGTGCAGTTTTACAGGAGGGGTATTGAGCTGCCTCCTTATGATTGAGCTTGATAGACACTTCAAAGATTCAATAACGCTCCCCTACCTTAGTATCGCGGGAGCAGTAACCCATAATATAGGACAGCTACTTGTTATTATCGCATTAATACAAAACTTTTATGTCATATTCTATTTGCCTGTGTTAATTTTATCAGGGGCAATTACAGGCTATTCTACAGGCTTTCTTGCCTCTCTTTTGAGCGAACGGCTTAAGAGGGTGCCTCAAATGCGCCTTTAAAGAAGGGCCGTCTTTACACTGGACAGCCCTTCTTATAGTTGATATTATGTGGTAATACATGTGGGTACTGCCGCAAAGAATAATCCTGCCCGAAAGAGCAATTCCCTTGTTCTATTATTCCAATATGGCTTCAAGAACCTGTTTACGACTAAAACCTTCAAGGCGAAGATAAAAATCGGCCACATCGAGGAGTGCCTGCATAGGTGTAAGGCCAATAATCTCGCTGCCTACTATATTCACCCCGTAGCGAGCAGCCTCAGATTTCACCGTCTCAAAAACCCTATGGAGAGGCGTTCCCTCATAGTTAGTCATGTTAATAGAAACTTGGGCAATTCCACGCTCTTCCAACATAACGCCCATAGCACGACAATATTTATAGCCTCCCTTTGCTTCCCTGATAGTCTGGGCGATTCTCTTGGCTATGGCCAAATCACTTGTTGAAAGGTTAATGTTGAAAGCAATAAGGAAGGGGCGAGCCCCTACAACGGTGGCACCTGCCGTAGGATGCATGGTTTGAGGCCCTTCGTCAGGCGCTCGTTCTGGTGTCTTTATGAGCTCTTTAAGCCCTTCATACTGTCCTTCTCTCACTTTAGGAAGGGATCTCATTTGAGGACGTTTTGCGGCTTCCTCGTAAAAATAGACAGGAATATTCAACTTTTCTCCTATATCTTTCCCTAGAGAATGAGCGAGCTCCACACATTCTTCCATTGTTACGTTAGCCACTGGAATGAAGGGGATAACATCTGTAGCGCCAATGCGGGGATGTTCACCATGATGTTTCTCCATATCGATGAGCCCCGCTGCCTTGGCACAACAAGCAAAAGCTGCTTTTTTAGCAGATTCGGGATCACCTACGAACGTAAGAACTGTTCTGTTATGGTCTGGATCTGAAGAGTAATCAAGAACCTTAACTCCAGGAACGCCACGAGCGGCATCAACAATGGCTTCCACTACATCTCCTCGTCTGCCTTCGCTGAAGTTAGGAACACACTCTACAAGTTTTTTGCTCATATTCACACGTCCCTTCTTTTGATGAATAAATGAAAGGCCGGCATCGCCTCAATTGCCGTACCGGCCTTCGACATCCTCTATGAGATAAGTCTATTTGGTCAGATAGTTGATAAACCAGACAATGTTAGGCAACCCTACAAGGTCAATGAGCACTGCCCCACAAAGAGGCACAATGAGGAACGCTTTGTGAGACATAACTTTATAGCGCTCACAAACAGCGCCCATGTTAGCAACAGCATTAGGAGTGGCACCCAGGCCATGCCCCATAAAGCCTGCACACATAACGGCAGCATCATAATCCTTGCCCAATAGGGGGAAAAGAAGGAAGGCCCCCAAGAGGAAAATGGCAACAGTCTGTAAGGCAAGAATAATAATTAAAGGAACGGCAAGATCGTAAAGTTCCCAAATGCGAAGGCTCATCATGGCCATGGTCAAAAAGAGTCCCAGAGAGACGTCAGATATAAGATCTATCGCTTTGCTTCGAATCTTTACTAAAGGGAAATGATCGTTTATGTTACGGAATACCACTGCAACGAACATGGCACCTACATAACCGGGGAGGCTGAAATTATACCATTCTTTAATTTTACCTGATAGGAAGCTACCTAAAGCCATCATTACGAGGACAAGTGCTAGCATTTTCAAGAAGTCGAAACTTGAAAAAAGATTTTCTTCCTCTTCAATATCTTGAGCTGTAGGCTGAATATAAATCTCTTCCTTACTGGCTTTTATATCTACGTTATGACGATCTATAAGCCATTTGGCAAGAGGGCCACCCAAAAGACCACCCGCAATGAGTCCGTAGGTTGCCGCGGCAATAGCCACAACTTTTGCACCAGCCACACCTAATTCTTCCGCCATGGGACCAAAAGCAGCTGCTGCACCGTGCCCTCCTTCCAGAGAAACAGCTCCCGCCATAATGCCCAAAGCCGGATGGATTCCCAACATTTTAGCAAGCCCCGCACCAAAAGCATTCTGGAAAACAGCCAGTCCCCAACAAAAAACCAGGTAGACGATAAGCGCTTTCCCTCCCTTTTTAAGAAGACCGAAACTACCTCCAATACCGACAGTGGTAAAAAAGGCGATCATCATAGGTGATTGAAGGGCCGTGTTGAACTTAAGAGCGCCGCCTCCCTGGTGGTGAAGTACTAATGCGATAAGAGACATGAGGACGCCTCCTATGACGGGAGCAGGGATACAAAAAACCTCGAAGAAGCGGATTCGTCGTCGCAGGCCGTACCCAATCATAAGCAAAATAGCGGCAAGAGCTGTAGTCCAGACTCCATCAAGGTTTATAGTAAAAATATTGTTAGCCACTTCAAAAGACATAAAAATTCCCTCCTTATCTGATGGAACTACGCATTGTTCTCTCCAACTGTCTTCAGACTTTGCAAGATTGCAAAGCCCCTTTGACATGAGGCTTCAAAAGTTACAATTTGAAAATATTGGCTCGTTCCAATTTAAGCGGATTCTCAATGTCTTTCTCCACGTCTATAGTCCTCAGTTCACCTCCCTCGACAATTCTTGCCCCCCCTATATAGAGGTCCACAAGTTTTTCTCCATCAAGAACCTTAAAATCCGCAGCGGCTTGAGGTTCTAAAACGCCAATTTTAAAATCATGAAAATCAAAAGGAAGATATCCAAGCTTTTTCGATTCTTCGTAAGAAACCGCCGGATTTATTTTTTTCAGATAGGCAATTTCTCTTTCTATTGAAAGGTCATCGTTACTCGCCTCTCCGTCGGTACCGACATAAACAGGAATCCCCCGGCGGAGAAAGGCTTTCAGATCTGCTCGGCCCGCTTTGACCCTATCATTCATTCTCGGATTTAAAACAACGTTCATACCACTTTGAGCTATGAGATCTTTTTCTTCTTCGCTTGTCCAGATACAGTCAGAAAGTATAAGATGGCTTAAAGAAGCCACTTTTCCCTCCTGATAGAGGCGATAAAGCACGTCTACAGGCCTGCCTCCAAACTGTTCTTCGCTTAAACGCACGTCCCCCTCATCTTCAGAAAGGTGAAGCTGCACTTTTCTTCCTTCCTGATACCCAAGATTAATGCCATGAATCATAGCGTCCAAAGTATTCGCATGGAAACTATGGAGAGAAGGGGCCACTATAACACGAGGATCGTTCCATGCCTCAACTTCTTTTTGAAGGGCTTTATAATTTCGTTCTGCCCCATCTATAGTTTCAAAATAAGAATGCTGAGATTCCCTCTTTTCCGGGTAGGCTGTTTGGGAAATTACATCATAGTGCATCCTCCCAAAGTAAAGGCGTATCCCTACATCTCGTGCCGCTCGAAGTACCTCTCTGTCCAGCTCGTTTCCTCGCCGATTGTGGCAATAGAAAGAAACCATCACAGATGTAATTCCATAAGAAACCATGCGAGAAAAGGCTCTGGCGCAGGCTAGATAGACGAGTTTTGGGGTCAGAGAGACGCTGTATCGATAGATAGTATGTCGACACCATGTAGCTAAATCCCATGTCGGATCTACCATCTCCACATAAATAGATTGCTCTGGATGAGAATGGGCATTAAAATCTCCAGGAGCTATTCTGAAAGAGCTATAATCAACCTTGGCTTCAGAAGGAAAATCAAGATTATTCCACTCTCCTGCCGCAAGGAATTCCTTAAAAAGGCCCTTGTCTCTATCGATAATGGCGATCTTCAGTTCTTCCCCATTTTCGAAGACAAAAGTTCCCTTTATAGCAAGTTCTTTCCCAACCAATATGTTTTCACCTCCGAGGTGTCCGCTTTCTCTAATAAATCTATCTACAGGCTATTTTCAAAATAAGATCGACAATGAACTATATTTGCGCGCAAGGAACGGGTCAAGGAATGTTGGTAAGTAGAAGTAGAAGTAGAAGTAGAAGTAGAAGTAGAAGTAGAAGTAGAAGTAGAAGTTACAATCGAAGCTGAAGTTAATATTAAAGCATAGAAAAACAAATTTTTATAAACAGTTATTAGATTTTACTATATATAAAGAGGGCTGTCTGAAAAGACAGCCCTCTTTATATATTTATCTTTTATTTTTGCCCTTAAATAACTATCCCGCCATCTCCTCACCTTTTACAAGGTTCTGCACAGAAATAGCCCCAACCGGACACTTCATAGCGCATGAGGTACATCCTGTACAGAGATCGGGATCGATGACAGGAAGATTATCTCTCATTGTAATAGCCTGGGGGGGACAGACCTTAGAGCAGAGACCACAGCCAATACACCCTGCATCACATACTTTTTTCACCCCTACCCCTTTTTGGGTAGAGTTGCAAGTAACTCGCACTGCCAAAGCCGCCGGGATGAGAGAAATCACGTTTCTTGGACAAACAGCCACGCAGGCTCCACATCCTGTACATCGGTCTTCGTCCACCTTAGCGACCCCATCCTCCATATACATAGCATCAAAGGGGCACGCCTTTACGCAGCTTCCAAAACCAAGGCAGCCATTTTTACAGGCTTTCGTACCACCACCTGGAACAATCGTCGCCTTTCGGCAATCAAGCACTCCCTCATAAAGAGAGATTTCCCTTGCTTTCTCCCTTGATCCAGCACATCGCACAAAAGCCACGCGTCGCACGAAAGGGCCTACTTCAACCCCTAGAATAGCGGCAATTTTACGAGCTACTTCGGCACCTCCAGCATTACAACGATCAGGAGAAGTCTGGCCAGAAGCCACAGCGCTCGCATATGCGTCGCATCCAGCATAGCCACAACCACCACAATTGGCTCCTGGCAAAATATCTCGAATTTGAGCCACTTTAGGGTCAATTTGAACTGCAAATTTTCTCGCTGCAAAACCAAGCAACAATCCAAAAAAGAGACCTAATCCTCCAAGACTTATGGCGGGATAAACTATCGCATCCAACATTCCACGTTCCCTCCTAAATCAAACCGCTGAACCCTAAAAAAGCGATGGACATAAGAGCCGCCGTAATAAGACTAATGGGCAGCCCTCGCAAAGCTTCGGGCATGTTCGTATTATTCTCCATTCTCTCTCGTAATCCTGCCATTAAAACAATAGCAAGCAAGTAGCCGAGAGAAGCGCCTAGAGCATGAACTATCGACTGCATTAAACTATAGCCTTCGTTCATATTAATTACGGCCACACCAAGAACAGCACAGTTTGTCGTAATCAAGGGAAGGTAGATGCCCAAAGCCCAGTAGAGCGCCCTCCACTTTTTCCGAATGACCATTTCTACAAACTGAACCAATGCTGCAATCACGAGAATAAAGGCTAACGTGGAAAGATACGTAATATTCAGAGGCACAAGGATTAAATTATACACAATCCATGTCATAATGGAAGAAAGTGTGATGACAAAAACGACAGCCAATCCCATGCCCACAGCAGTACTTACGCTATTGGAGACTCCAAGAAACGAGCAAATTCCAAGGAATCGAGACAATAGAATGTTATGAACAAGAAGAGCGTCTATAAAAATAGCAAAAAAACTCATTTTATTCTCCTATCCTTCCAGCCTTAGGCATCAGCAAAGTGGCTGATTCGTTCGTTGGCCTTTTTCTTCTTTATATTGACATGGTTAATAAGCGCCATGAGAATACCCAACACCAAGAAGCCGCCAGGAGCCAGAATAATAACGAGTGCTGGCTTGAAGCTTGCCGGCATAACATGAAGGCCAAAAATAGTTCCTACCCCTAATAGCTCTCTAATAGACCCCAGAATAACAAGAGCTGCTGTAAAACCTAACCCCATTCCAATAGCGTCGAAAAGAGAGGACAGGACTCCATTTTTAGAGGCATAGGCTTCAGCACGGCCAAGAATAATGCAGTTGACCACAATCAAGGGAATAAAAATACCCAACGCTTTATTAAGGGAGGGAAGGAAGCCCTGCATGAAAAACTGGATCAACGTCACAAATGCGGCAATAATGATAATAAACGCAGGGATTCGGATTTCATCTGGGATAATTCGTTTCAAAGCAGAAATAACCAAATTTGATCCCATGAGGACCACAGTAGCAGCCAGTCCCATTCCTAAGCCATTTTCAGCACTGGATGTGACTGCGAGAGTTGGACAAATTCCAATAACCTGAACAAAAATAGGGTTGTTGGAAACAATGCCACTTTTAAGTCTTTCGAAAAGAGCTCCCATTATTTTCCGCCTCCTTTCAGGCTCGCATGGAAGAGAGCTACAGCCTGATTTACTGCTGAAGTTATTGCTTTGGACGTAATGGTGGCACCAGTCAAGGCCTGAATTTCTTCTTCTCTCGCCGGTGTATCTTTCACCACAGAAAGTTCAACTGCCGGTTTTCCCGCAAACTGGCCGGAAAAAGCAGGCTTCACAGATTCAGCCCCCAACCCTGGAGTTTCTCCATGGGATAGGATACGAATTCCCTGAATGCGACCATCCATACTAATTCCTACCATAAGTTCTATAATGCCGCCATATCCCTTTGGTGTTACTTTAATGTCGTATCCAACTAATTCTTCCCCTTTGTAGCCACCGTTGACTTCGCGAATAAAACTATCTGATGGAAAAGATATGTCTACAGGACGGAAATCTTCCGCCATGGGAAGAGTGGCTCTCATCGCTTCTACTTTCTCTTTTTGAAGTTGACGGGCAATAGGTTCCCTTGTAACTTCATGAACCCAACCAAGGAGTATACCAGCAATGGCTGTAATAACGAAAAGGATCGTTCCGAGTTTCAGTATTTTTTTCACCTATCTCACCTCTCCAAAAATCCGGGGAATCGTAATTCTATCTATAAGAGGAACAAAGAGGTTCATAATGAGGATAGAATACGATACTCCCTCGGCATACCCGCCATAAAGACGAATAAGAGTAGTAAGAAGGCCACATCCCAAGGCAAAAATAACTTGACCTTTTTTCGTCATGGGAGAAGTGGTATAGTCCGTAGCCATAAAAATAGCTCCAAGCATAAGCCCGCCTAAACACATCTCATACAAAGGATTTCCTGACATAAAACCCTGCCGTCCAAGTACCAAGGTAAGAATCGAAACGGTACCTATATACACAACAGGAACATGCCAACTAATAACGTGACGATAGAGAAGATATGCTCCTCCAAGGAGAAGTGCCACTACTGAAGTTTCACCAAGACAGCCTCCCACGTGCCCTACAAAAACATCAAAGAGAGGGGGCAACGCACTTACGCTCCCTTCTTTGAGAAGAGCCAAGGGAGTCGCAGTGGTAACCCCGTCGATTGTCCATGTGGTCATAGCAACGGGCCATGACGCCAAGAGAACAGCCCTTGCGGCTAGGGCAGGGTTCACTATATTCTGACCAATGCCCCCGAAAAAATGCTTTACCACAATCATGGCAAAGACACCGCCTATTGCGGGCAACCAAAGGGGAACAGAGGAGGGCAGATTAAAGGCCAACAAAACGCCGGTAACTATGGCGCTCAGGTCTCCAATAGTCTGAGGTCTCCCCAAAAGTTTTTGCCACAAGGCTTCTGAAAAAACGCAGGAAGCCACTGATACGGCAATAACCCATAAAGCATCTGCTCCAAAGAAATAAAATGCCGCCACAACTGCTGGCGCTAAAGCAATAAGAACATCTCTCATAATGGTCTGAACAGTGTCAGAAGATCGCAAGTGCGGCGAAGATGAGACCATTAGTTTTTTTTCTGCCATGACACAAGCTACCCCTTTCTTCTCATCGCTGCGATGACGGATCTTTTCGCCTCTCGACAGGATTGCACCAAATGGCGCTTAGAGGGGCACATAAAAGAACAGGAACCGCATTCGATACAGTTCATTCCACCATTTTCTTTAAAAGCGTCATACTCATTTCTCAACGACAAGGCGTTGAGCTTAAAAGGAAGAAGTCCCATAGGGCATGCCTCTACACACCGGCCACAACGAATACAGGGATACTCTTCGTAGAGTTGTATCGCTTTCTCAGTAAGGGCCACAATCCCCGATGTTCCCTTAATAACAGGAATGTCAAGACTGTTCACCGAAAGGCCCATCATAGGACCCCCCGCCAGTACTTTTACAGGATCTTTGACAAAACCACCCGCTGCATCTACAAGCTCTCTAAAAGATGTGCCTAACCGAACCCGTATGTTTTTAGGTGTAGCAACAGCATCTCCTGATACAGTTACAATCCTCGTTAAGGTAGATCTCCCCATAACTACTGCATGGCGAATCTCGTACACAGAACAGATATTGCTCACAACACACCCTACATCGGCAGGAAGTTTACCAGATGGAACTTCACGACCGGTTGTGGCGCAAATAAGCTGTTTTTCCCCGCCTTGAGGGTATTTCGTCTCCAAAGCTACAACCGACACCTTGGGGATTCCCTTAAAAGCCTCGGACATTTTCTGAATAGCTGTGGGTTTATTATCTTCTATGGCTAAAATCAACTCCGCGGTAGGGAAAATCTGGAGAAGAATTTTCGCTCCTTCCGCTATTTCGCCACTATGTTCAAGCATTAATCGATAATCGGAGGTAAGATACGGCTCGCACTCCGACCCGTTAATAATAATGCGATCAATAGTACAGTGAGGAGGGGGGGAAAGTTTTATATGGGCAGGGAAACATGCACCTCCCATTCCGACAATTCCAGCGTCTCGGATCATGGCTCTTAATTCATCAGGAGAAAGCCCCTTATACTCTCGAGGAGAAAGAGGGGATTCCTCTTCATATCTATAGTCGTTCTCTACCACTACAGACATTATGTCTGTGCCCGACGGTGTGGGCATAAACGTTACGTCTTTCACTGTTCCCGATACGCTTGAAATCACTGGAACAGAAAAATCCCCCTGAGGCTCTCCTATTTTTTGCCCTACATGCACATAATCGCCTTTCTTCACTGCTGGCATACACGGCGCCCCAATATGTTGAGACATAGGAAACACCAGATCACCTTTAGGCAATAGATCTTCTATCTGTTTATCTGCCGTCCAATGTTTGTTATCGGGAGGATGAACGCCTCCTCTAAACGTTAAAAGTCTCATATTGAACTTTCTAGCCTCCTATTGTCATGTTCTCATGATAAACTATTCTATTCATATGTATGTCTAGGATAGCTTCGCCCAAATATGTATAAATTATACTACATACGTTATACCTTTACTCTTTGTACTATTTTTCTTTATTCGTTTTCCTTCTTTCTACCATATTTTCTGACTTAATTATAGTATTCACGCAAAGAGAAAAAACCCTACAAAACAAAACTTAAAATTAATTAAGAGCTACAAAAGTTGCGCAGATCCCCTTCATCGTTATAATTTCTTATTGCCTTTCGTAGAGCTTCTATGAAAGGCGTTTAATTTTTCTGTACTTTGAAAGGAGGGGACACAGCATGAGGAAAGGAATTACACATACAATCCTCGCTGTTCTGCTGCTCTCCGTGGCCGGGCTCGTTGCATTTACCACTGGTTACCGCCATTTGCACCTCCATTTACGCAGGAAAGGAACGATGCAACCTGAGAAGATACAACTTAAAGATTGGACTCATGAACCTGCAACTGCTTCTTTTTACCAGATAGGTCGATTTATGACCAGCCATTTCTCCCAATCTTTGCCCAATCATGTAAAACCATTTCTGGTTCTTTCCGAGACCACCCAAGATTATTTAGAAACAATGGGTATGCTCGCACGTTTCATTCAGAAACAAAATCCGGCCATTTCGAGAGAAATAGCAGCACGGGAAGCCGCTGCATTTTTGAGATACTCCACCAAATATGGGGCTCCATTGGATTTGGTGGTAGCTGTAGCCAACACCGAAAGCCACTTTAATCCCTTAGCGCGAAGCGCTTACGGTGCCGCTGGCGTTATGCAGGTTATGTGGAAAATTCACTCTAACCTGTTACGCGCTAATGGGATACGAGGAGAAGACGAGCTTCTTCTTCCAGAGCAGGGGATCGCTGCAGGATGTCTTCTTATTTCCAGATATCTTCGAGCTTATGGCTCTCCTGAAAAAGCCTTGGGCCGATATTATGGCGGCCCATCGTCTGTTTACTGGGCGCGGGTTTCAAGGAATCTCTCGAAACTTCAAAGTTACAATCCAGAATCTCGCCTTTAGTTTGAGCATCAAACGGGTGAAGGGCGGGGATGCTTTTTCCCCGCTCTCCCGGTGATAAAATAGCTATACTTACTTAAAGAGGTGAACGCACCATGACTAAAGAAAGCGGGGCTGTTTTAAATAGGAAAGGATCAGACCGCATTACCCGTAGACACCCCTGGATTTTCAAAGGTCATCTTTCCACTCTTCCTCTATCGAAGCCAGGAGATTTGATACCCCTTTTCAATAATCGATCTCAAACTGTAGCCTGGGGATTCTGGAGCCCTGGCGCCCTTTGTATGAGAGTGCTGTCTTTTGCTCCTCAACGACCAGACCTTAAAGCGCTTCTCACTTCACGATTCGAAAAAAGCCTGGCCCTTCGTAAGCGATGGATAGCTGAGGGACAAGCTTTTCGTCTTATACACAGCGAGTCCGATGAACTACCAGGCCTTATTGTGGACATTTATGGTCCCGTGGCATCAATACAACTTCTTTCAGCAGGGTGGTATCGTCATAAGGAGGTTGTTCTTGACTCTCTTTTAGACCTTCTCCCCCTTCAGGCTGTTGTTCTTAAAAATGACGTGCGATATATAGAGCAGGAAGGAATTCCCAGAGAGAATCGTCTTTTATGGGGAGAACTACCCTCGAATGGGAATGTAGATATCATGTTGGGAAATGTTACAGAACGAGTCTATCCTCTGGCTGGTCAGAAGACAGGGCTCTATCTTGATGTGCGTTCCTTTCCTTCTCTTTTTAAAGAAGTTGCATGTGGGGCTCGCGTATTAGATTGTTTTTCTTTCCAAGGCCATTTCGGCCTTCATGCACTCCACTGGGGAGCGCATTCAGTAGTGGCTGTTGAACAATCGGAGGAGGCCCTTCAAGTTTATAAGGAAAACTTGACACTTAATAAGTTTTCTCCAGATGCAGTAGATTTTCGACATAACAATGCTTTCGACGAGTTACGAAAGATAGAACAGGAACATAGCCTCTTCGATGTCATTATTATGGATCCACCGCCTTTTTCTCCAGGAAAAGCACAAATAGAATCAGCTCGTCGAGGATACAAGGAATTAGCCCTTCGAGCTTATCGGCTTTTGCGCCCTTCAGGCGTACTGCTCTACCTTTGCTGTAGTCACGCATTCTCCAGAGACATGCTTGCCGAAGTCCTCCAAGATGCGGCCCATGATTTACAGCAACGCGTCCGGTTAATAAGAGAAGGGCAACAGCCAGAAGATCACCCTGTCTCTCTTGAAATTCCAGAGACTCACTATTTAAAAGGTTTTCTTCTCGAAGTAGAAAAGTAAACTATCAACGGGGCTGGGAAAATATTGTTTCTGCGTCACCTTTGTGTGCCGAAATAGTCAGAGAAATTTCTATTTCACTGGACCTACGTAAACGGAACGAAACTCTGCCCCATCTACAAGAGACAGGGAAAATAAACTTGACAAAAAAGATAGGCTTTCGTATAGTAAATTTTATGAGAGGAGCGATTGCTGTTATGAGTCAACATGGAGTAACGTTGTTCTGTTGTTGTGGGAGGATGATTTAACCATCCCCCGTAGCGTGTAGAGAAGGCTGCGGTGGACATATGTCCCGTTGTGGCCTCAAAAATTCGCTACGACTCTATAATTTCATTCGCTTTATATGGTGAAATGATGGGAAAAATTACAACGGGTTTGCCTGAAAGGGCGAGCCCGTTTTTTTATTGAGAGAGGAAGTGATGCCTATGGAAATAGATTGTCCGTGTACCTGTAAATGTAGACAGATCATTTCCAGGAGGTGTCAGAAAATGAGAAAAAATAGTTTTTTACAATCAGCTTGGGAGACACTCAAGGCTGATGTTCAGGCAATACCCCAAAATGATCCCGCCTTTAAAGGAGGAGTGGGAGGATGGATGGAAGTATTTTTATGCTATCCAGGTCTTCACGCCATTATGGCCCATCGACTTATACATTTTCTTCACGCTCAGCTGCACATACCTCTTCTACCAAGGCTCTTGAGCCAAATTATGAGATGGCTTACCGGCATTGAAATTCACCCAGGCGCCATTATCGGGAAGGGATTTTTTATCGATCATGGCATGGGGATCGTTATAGGAGAGACAGCGGTTATAGGCAACAATGTGACTCTGTATCACAGTGTAACTCTTGGTGGGACAGGAAAAGAGCGCGGGAAACGTCATCCTACCGTCTGCGATAACGTCATGATTGGGGCAGGAGCCTGCCTTTTAGGGAATATTACAGTGGGGGAAGGAGCTAAAATCGGCGCTGGCAGCGTGGTGGTAACAGATGTTCCTCCAGGAACAACTATCGTAGGTATTCCAGGCATGGCACTTCAATATCACCGAAAGATACGGCACACAATGGTTCAAGAAGATCTTCTGAAAAGAATAGAAATTTTAGAGAAAGAATTAGCCATACTAAAAAATAATACGAAGGAGGCAGCATAATAATGATCTTTCGCACAGATAAAATAGCGTTGCGCAACCTTATAGGGCATACTCCTCTTTATATGTTCAGGCCTATAGAAAAAGGTGGCGCTATAGCCATAAAACTGGAGGGAACAAATATCGGAGGATCTGTGAAAGACAGAGCTGCCTGGGGAATGCTCCGATATGCGGAGGGAAAGGGGCTGCTACACTCAAACACAACTCTCGTAGAACCCACTTCGGGAAACACGGGCATAGCATTAGCTTTGCTCGGTCAGGCGTTAGGCCTCCGCGTTATTCTTACAATGCCTGAATCCATGTCCATAGAACGTCGATCGGTGCTCCGTGCCTATGGGGCTGATCTCCAGCTCTCCCCTGCTCAAGGGGGAATGAGAGGGGCTATTTCTTTGGCTCAACAGATTCTAAAAGAAATACCAGGAGCGTATATGCCAGATCAGTTTAATAACCCGGGGAACCCTTGGGCTCATCGTATCACTACTGGGCCAGAAATTCTTTCTGATTTAAATGGACATTCTATAGCTGCTTTTGTTGCAGGGATAGGGACAGGGGGGACTCTGTCTGGGACAGCCGCTTTGTTGAAAACATGTTATCCCGAAATGGAAGTTGTAGGGGTGGAACCTGCTCATAGTGCTGTATTAAGCGGTAAACCTGCTGGTTCTCATAAAATACAGGGAATTGGAGCAGGGTTTATACCCGGAACTCTTCGGCGAGAACTTCTCACTAAAGTTCTTCCTGTGGAAGATGAAGCCGCTCTCGATACAACTCAATGGCTTGCTCGAAGACATGGGCTTTTTTGCGGCATATCCACAGGAGCTAATATCTGGGCTGCTATGGAAGTGGCAAAAAAAGTCTCCCCTGAGGAAATTATAGTCACTATTGCCTGTGACAGAGGAGACAAATATTTAAGTACTGAAGCCTTTTCTTCCACCGCTCGAGATTAGAACTCTGCACATTACGCTCAAAATATAAAAGCAGGGACTCCTCTGCAAGGGAGTCCCTGCTTCGCCTCTTTATCCTTTAAATTTTCGGATGTGGCAAGAAGAGAGACTCATGCTTCATAAGAATATCAACATATTGAGCCCACTCCTACAGCCTCTATTTCTCAAATGTTTTGAATGTTCGACGTCATTCCGCTCGCCCCTACTATCACTGGGTTCTTTAACTCTATCTCCATATAAAATGAAGTAGAAAGATCAACAGTCATGGGGTCACCCACTTCTTGAGCTATTTAGAATATTTACACAAGTTGTAGTAAGGGTTCTATGTTAATGTCTACCCATACACAATGTTTATAGTGTTGTGGTCTATAATAATGTTCTTACAACAGGAAATAGAAAGGAGAGATAGAGATGAATCTCGTACTAGAAACTATCAAAAATCGAAGAAGTATTCGGCGATATTTACCGCAGCAAATTCGAGACGAAGAGCTCTCCCTTATTCTTGAAGCGGGAGTTTGGGCTCCAAGTGCTCATAATGAACAGCCATGGCATTTTAGTGTTATACAAAAGGAAGAGCTTATCGATATGATGAGCGAAAAAACTATTGCCATGATGAAGACGTCACGTCTTGAATGGGTTCGTAAAATGGGGGAACGTGAAGGGTTCCATGTGTTTTATAACGCTCCAACTGTCATAGTCGTTTCTGGAAAGACAGGAGGAGAGGCATTACTTAAGCCAATAGCGGATTGTTCGGCGGCCATTCAAAATATACTATTAGCGGCGGAATCTCTTGGTATTGGAACATGCTGGATCGGTTTTACAGGGCTCTTCTTCGTTACAGCTACGAAGGAAGAACTTCAAAAATTAAGTATACCAGAGGGCTATGAACCTTTTTATTCTATAGCCGTAGGATACAAAAGCCCTGATCATCTCTATAGTGCTCCGAGAAGGAAACAAAACACCATTACATATATACGATAGAAAAGGCTCCGACCATATTATCTAGTCGGAGCCTTTTATTTGCTTATTTATTTTCGAAAATTATAGAACGAGCGGCCACAACTCCACTCGCTGCCGCCTGGATAATACCTCGACTGACCCCTGCGCCATCACCAGCCATATAGAGGTGGCGAATTGCTGGCGTTTCCAAAGAACTCTTCAGTTCTAACCGCAAGGAATATAATTTTATTTCTACACCATAGAGAAGGGTATCGTTCATATTGATCCCCGGCATAATAATATTCAGTGCCTCTATAAATTCCACAATATCAGTAAGGAAACGATGAGGGAGCACGAGACTGAGGTCTCCGGGCTGAGCTTTCGCTGTAGGATGAACCATTCCTCTGGCAATCCTAGCTTCCGTAGAGCGTCGACCATCCCGTAAATCACCAAGACGCTGTACAAGGATGCCTCCTCCCGCCAACATATTAGCAAGTTTTGCAATATGGGTAGCGTAACCGATGGGATTATTAAAGGGTTGGGTAAAGTTCTTCGTCACCAATACAGCAAAATTCGTATTTTTAGACTTTACGTTCTTTAAGCTATGGCCGTTTACCGTTACAAGATCATGCGCTTTATTATATTCATGGACCACAAAACCCGATGGGTTCATACAAAAAGTGCGGCAACGATCATCAAAAGTAGGGGTATTGTATAAGCATTTGACCTCATAAAAATGTCGGGTAAGATCTTCGCAAATACTGTCAGGCACTTCCACTCGAACCCCAATATCCACAGGCATAGAAGCAATGGAGAGATTATAGCGATTGACAATACCCTCAAGCCACGAACTCCCCTCTCTTCCTGGAGCAAGGATCACAGAATCTGCCTCAATTTGTCTTCCATCTTCAAGAAGAATACCTTCGGCAACGCCGTTTCGTACCACTATCTCTTTTACTTCCGTATTCATAAGAATATCGCACTTGTCCTTTAGTTCTTCATACATATTATTGAGGACCATACGGGAAGCGTCAGTTCCTATATGTCGAATACGGGCAGGGATAATTTTAATTCCCTTGCTTGCTGCCTTCCTGATAGTCTCTTTTACTATTTCTCCTGAAGGCTCATAATATTTTTTATCAGCACCGAAATGGACGAAGGTATCGTCCACATAACGGATCAGTTCTTCAAGGGCATCTTCACCTATACATTCTTCTAGGTTCCCACCAAAACCTGTGGTCAATGTCAGCTTCCCATCAGAAGCAGAACCTGCCCCACCCCATCCAGAAACAATGTTGCAGGAATCACAGTTTACGCAGACTGAAGAACGCCCCTCAAGAATAGGACATCGTCTATCTTTAATGACCTTCCCTTTATCCACAATAAGAACTTTCTTTTGATCTTTTACCAATTCAATGGCCGCAAAGATCCCGGCAGGGCCAGAACCCACTATGACCACGTCATATCTCAATTTTATTCTCTCCTTCTCATTTCTTTTCTGTCACTTATAGGGGCCTTTGTTGAAAATGTTTAGAAAGGGGATCTGAAGACAACCCATGAAATAATACCACAAAAAAAGGCTCTCTCATAAAAGAGAGAGCCTGAAGGATGCATATGCACCTTTCTGTTAATAGAGTCCTGCAAGTTTAGGAACGATTGTAGAAATACAAGGCAGGTACGTAAGGAGAAGCACATCTACTACCATAATAAGAATAAATGGCCAGACAGCTTTTGTGATATCTTCAAGCTTAATATCAGCAATGCTGCATCCTATGAAAAGACATACACCCAAAGGTGGCGTTACCATGCCTATAGCAAGGTTAACAACCAGTACGATTCCAAAATGGAGAGGGTCCATGCCAATCTGAGTGACCACAGGAAGCAAAACAGGTACTAGGATAATAATAGCTGCCACCGTTTCCATAAATGTCCCTATGAAAAGAAGCAACAAGTTAATAAGCAACAGAATGATAACAGGGCTCTTTGATATGGAAAGAATTGCCGATGCCACCGCCTGAGGCACTTGCTGGGCGGTAAGAATCCAGCTAAAGACAGAGGAAGTAGCGATAATGAACATAATCATAGCCGTACCAATAACAGTGGTAACAAAAATATCCTTCAACTGTTTTATATTCAATTCTTTATAAACGAAGAAGCCTACAATAAAACCGTAGACTACGGCTACCACTGCCGCTTCTGTAGGGGTAAAGACGCCCCCGTAGATACCCCCTAAAATAATGACAGGCATTAAAAGAGCCAAAATGGCCTCTTTAAACGTCCCGAAAATTTTACCTAAGGAAGCTTTTTCGTCTCCCCTATACCCCTTCTTCCTGGAGATAAGCCATGCCACAAACATAAGAGAAAAACCCACAAGAATGCCAGGAAGAATTCCGCCCATAAAGAGTGCTCCTATAGAGACTCCTGTAAGGACACCGTAAATAATCATGGGGATACTGGGAGGAATCATGACCCCCAAAGTTCCAGCCGTAGCCTGTACAGCTGTTGCAAAAGGTTTATCGTACCCTCGTCTTACCATAGCCGGGATAAGGATGGTTCCAATAGCTGCCACTGTAGCTACCGCTGCACCGGAGATAGCTCCGAAAAACATACTGGCAATAATAGCCACAAAGGCAAGTCCTCCTGAAAAACGCCCTACTATAGAGTTGGCAAAATCTACAAGCCTCCTGGATATGCCGCCAAACTCCATAAGAGAACCGGCAAGAATAAAGAATGGAACGGCCATGAGAGGGAAAGAATCTGTAGCAGTGAACATTTTCTGCACAAGCACTATGAGAGGCACTGATCCTGAAAAAAAGATAGCCGCAACAGATGACAAGCCTATAGCAATAGCAATGGGAACGTTCATCATAAAAAAGAGAAGCATACTGGCAAAAAGGATAGTAGTCATTGGGATACATCCTTTCTTCCTGTCACAATAGCAATAGCCTCATCAATGGAATAGAGGAACATAAGGGCTCCACCGACAAATACGGAAGAGTAGGGAATAGCCATGGATATCTCCATAGCAGGGGACAATTGCCCCCTTACTATAGAAAGAATCTTATATCCATAAACAACCATAAGGACAAAAAATACCGTTGCACAAAGAGTGGCGAGAAAGGAGACTCCTTTTTTCAAGCCATAAGGAAGCAAGTTTGTAACGGCTTCCACTCCAATATGAGCTCCACGCCTGACTCCAATACTGGCTCCCAAAAAAGAGATCCACACGAGAATATATCGGGACAGCTCTTCAGACCATGGCAGAGATGAATGAAGAACAAACCGGAAGATGACTTGAAGAAATACAACGATAACCATTACGAGAAGCATGATACTTACTACATATTCAACGGCTCGGTTTACTCCGTCTAATAACTTTTTCATAGCACCACAACACCCTTTCTACAAGGCCAAAAGGAAAAAGGGGAGGGGCACAATTGCCCCTCCCCAGGGCAGTAGTGAATAGCTTTAATTAGCAGCTAGAATCTGATCGAGAAGTTTCGCGTCGTCACCAAGTTCTCCGCGGAACTCATCGTAAACAGATTTTGTTGCTTCGCGGAAAGCAGCTTTATCTGGCTCATTAATTTCCATTCCGAGCTCCTTTAGCTTTGTAATCTGTTCGTCTTCCATCTTCGTGATTTGCTCTCGTTCGTATACGGCAGATTCCTGAGCTGCCTTCAATATAACGTCCTGATATTCTTTCGACAGCTTGTCAAAGCGAGATTTGCTCATAAGAAGCATAGACGGAGAGAAAACGTGGCCTGTCAGAGAAGCATATTTTTGCACTTCATAGATCTTCTGGGTGAAGAGAATCGGAATGGGATTTTCCTGTCCATCTACTGTCCCTTGCTGCAGGGCTGTAAAAACTTCTCCCCACGCCATAGGAGTAGGATCAGCGCCAAGAGCCTTCCAGATCGCCATCTGAACCTTATTTTCCATAGTTCTCAGCTTAAGCCCCTTGGCATCTTCTGGAGTATTTACAGGTCGCTTCGAGTTAGTAAGGTGGCGGAACCCATTTTCATACCACGCTAAACCTTTAAGACCCTGCTTCTCAAGAAGCCCCATAATATATTGCCCAATCTCTCCATCAAGAGTGGCGTAAGCATGGTTTTTGTCTTTGAAGAGGAATGGGAAATCGAAGATCATGAATTTTTTCTCAAAACCGCTCATAGGGCCTGTGGAAGACACTACCATATCGACAGTGCCAATCTGCATCCCCTCTACAAGATCTCTCTCTCCAGTTCCAAGCTGGTTGTTAGGAAAGAGATTGATCTCTATATCTCCATTAGTTTCTTTCTCCACTATTTCTTTAAAACGAACAGCGCCGAGGTGATATGGATGCTGATCGCTTACGGAATGTCCTAATTTGAAGGAATACTTGGCCGCCATCGCCGGTTCACTCATAAACATCGCCAGAGTGCACAATAAAAGCCCAACAACAACAAAAAATCTGCTTTCAAAACGCCACTGTTTCAAAGTAGATCCCCCTTTAGACTTCGTTATATGTTTTTTCCTTCACCGAAACGAGGTTATACAACACCTTGTTTATCGGCGTTGGAACTCCGTATTGAACCCCTTCTTCCACCACTGCCCCATTAATAACACTTATCTCTGTTTTTCGTTTATTGGAAACATCCTGAAGCATGGAAGACCGGTTTTCTGCTGTAAGACGCGCTACCTTTTTGGTATGTTCCACCGGATCGCCTATTTCTAATGAGATTCCTTTTGCTTTAGCAACGGCCATGGCTTCCTCTACAGCGCCACAAAGGAGCTCTTCCGTTTCAGGAAAGTCTACAAGACGCCCATTCTTCAGGCCAGTAACAGCTGTGAGGGCATTAATGCCAATATTAACGATGAGTTTTCCCCAAATAAGCCCCATAACATTATTGGAAAGGGTTACGGAAAAACCTCCCTTTTCTAAAACGGAACCTACCGCCTCTAACCTTTCGTCAATCTTACCATCCAACTCGCCAATGACAGTATTCCCCTGCCCCGCATGGCGAATTTTACCCGGTCCAAGAAGTGTAGACCCATGACCTGTTACGCCAGCAATAACTTTTTCTTTGCCCACTACAGCGCTAATTTTTTCAACATTTCCCAAGCCATTCTGGAGGGTTAAAACACTCGTATGAGGCCCCATAATACACCGAGCGCTTTCCATAGCTTGAGAGGTAAGGGTAGCTTTCACGAAAACAATAAGCAGATCGCACTCTTTAACCTCTTCAGGTGTTGTTACTGCTTTAATATTTTTTATTACTCTATCGCCACCAATACCTTCCACAGAAAGGCCGTGGGCATTAATAGCATCAACATGCTCTTTCCAAACATCAATGAGGGTGACATCAAGACCTGCTTCGGCCAACTTCCCGCCATAGAGACACCCCATGGCTCCTGAGCCAAGTACTGCTATTTTCATTACCTTTCACCTCTTCAGTTATTTACGCAGATCCTTCAAATCTTCCCGAGTTAAACCGCCAAAAACAAACTCATCGCTGGGGAAGCCACCACTGCGAACGTCATTTTTATACTCCCCAAGGGCTTTAACAATCTCATCACCAATCTGAGCGTACTGTTTTACAAATTTAGGCAAAAACTTGTCGAAAAGTCCCAGCATATCGTGGAAAACAAGGACCTGGCCATCTGTGTAACGACCAGCGCCAATACCGATAACTGGCACTGAAACGGCTTCGGTAATAGCTCGACCAAGTTCTTCGGGAACACACTCTACAACGATGGAAAAAGCACCGGCATCCTCGAGAGCCTTAGCATCATCAACAATCTTTTGAGCCGCTTCAAGGCTCTTTCCCTGCACCTTAAATCCGCCAAGCATAGAAGCAGTCTGGGGGGTAAGACCGATATGACCCTGAACAGGAATACCGGCTTCCACAATGGCAGAAACTACTTCCGGGCGACCGCCTTCAAGCTTGATTACGTCGCACCCGCCTTCTTTCATAAGGCGATTGGCGCTATGAATAGCCTGAGAGATGCTTTCGTTGTAAGAGCCAAAAACCATATCGCCTACGATCATAGGAGTGGGAGCTCCCTTTACTACCGGTTTGATGTGAGCTACCATTTCATCTGTAGTAAGAGGGACTGTTCCTTCATTGCCCAATATAGTCATGGACAGGGAATCGCCTACGAGAATAATTTCGATTCCCGCCTTCTCTACCAAAACAGCCTGAGCATAGTCATAAGCTGTAACCATAGATATTTTTTCGCCCTTATCCTTCATTTCTTTCAATTTCTGAATTGTTACTTTTGCCATCGTGAATTCCCCCTATTCATATTCGTATTCTACACAAAAATAAAGTTTATTCTTGGTATTAATAATGTATATATATTTATTATTCGTTTAAATAGTAGAGGGCTGCCAGCGTATAGATCTTCCCTGCTTCAATCAGGTCGTCAAGCTCAACCCATTCATCTACATGATGGGGCACTTCCCTATCGCCAGCCCCTGTAACAATTACAGGAATGCCCTTCCGAATCTGCAGGAACGTGCCATCTGTAGCTCCTGGGACCCCGTTATATTTAGGTTCAGAGCCCATCACTTCGCGAAAGGCAAAATCTACGGCCTTTACAACCGGTTCTTCTTTGGGAACTTCTGTCCACGGCCTATCATCAATAATCTCTATGGAAGCTGCAAAGCGATCATAATCATCAGGATATTGACGGCTAAGGCGATCAATAATGCCCTGAATTTGTCGTACCAAAGCTTCGTGATCCTGGTTGGGAACGGTACGGATATCAAGGGTTACATAACAATCATCGGGAATGACATTGATCTGTGCTACACCCTCGAGGGGAGCTTTAATCATGGTAGGAGTAATGCTCGGCCATCCAAGATAGTCGTGTCGCATCACTCTGTCCTTTTCAAAATTTTCGAGATGTTTAATTTCATTGATAAAGCGCATGAGAGCCCAGTTAGGATTTACGCCAGAAAGAGGCATACATCCATGGGCTTGCGCTCCTTGAAAGGTAACTTTGATTCGCATTGCCCCTTTTTGAAAAATACATAGATTTTTCTCTTCAGGTTCGCAAATAATAGCTCCATCCACATCATCAGCCCAACCCTTTTCTATAAAATCCTTGATGCCAATCATGGAGCCTTCTTCATCTACGGGAAAGCAGAGAAGTATATTGCCTTTAAAGGGAATTCCAGAGTCTTTAATGGTTTTCGCTGCAAAAAAGGCAGCAGCTGTATTCCCTTTCGTATCATTCGTACCGCGGCCATACATTCTTTTTTTACCATCTACCTCGACGATCTCTCCGCCAAAGGGATCATATTTCCACTTCTGAGGGTCTCCAATAGAAACTACATCCTGGTGTCCTTCGAAGAGAAGCGTCTTGCCAGGTTCTTTGCCTCGAAGAAAAGCTATGACATTAGAGCGACCTGGAATCACTTCATCTACATGGACTTCAAACCCTTCCTTATGAAGTAGCTTTTCCAGATACTCCGTTACCCGAGATTCATTTGCACCTTCTACATCTGGGTCAAAAACACTATTAATACGAACTAAATTCTGGGTACACTTGACAAGGCCTTCTTCGTCAAAGAAACGTAGTACATCTTTATACATCTTCTCCCCTCCTCTTAACAGCATTTGAGGAAATATGTTCGAAGGCAAAAAGAGACTCAAGATAAAGCAGACTCATCAACAAATACCGGAAAGGGCACGCTGCCCCCTGAACTTTTAAAGGAGCAAACGTGAAATATGAACATAATAAAAGAGTGTGGCTTACATTATTTATTCTCACATTTCTTCTCCTCAGTCGTTCATGGAAATCATGGTACGATTAGGGCCGAAGATTCTCTTGAATTCCATAATGCAAAACCGTTTACTTCTAGGTGGAATACATCTCTATTATATTTGCACATATATTTCTGTCAATCCATATTATCGTGGTAATTGCTAGAATCATTTTTCACGTATAGTGACACGATTTTACATTTTTTTGAGTCTGAATGGGAAATAAATCGTTATTGACAGGCATATATACATACATATAATCATAAACACATGTTCCATATAAAAATATTCTATTCCATATTATGAAACAATATCCACTCTCAAAAAGGGACTTCATACTTCTAGACAAGTTTGCAAGAAACAAGTAACCTTAATAACTTCTACTGCTATTGACAAGGCCTCTTTCATCGCCTTTGAAAGCTTCTCTGAAACAATACGGTCTTCTGCGTGATACCTCTTGAGATGCACGTAGACCACATACAAAAAAGAGGAGGATACGGCATGAATGGATACTTAGTAGCAATTGTCCTTTACGCTTTATTGCTCATTGCAATCGGATGGTGTATCGGCAAACGAGTTAAAGGCGCTGGCGGTTTTTTTGTTGCAGGGAGACAATTATCTATGGGATTGCTCTTCACAACCCTTATTGCAGCAAACTTGGGAGCTGGATCAACAGTGGGAGTAGCTGGCATAGGATACAAATTTGGCGTTTCCAGCTGGTGGTGGATTGGCAGCGCCGGCATAGGGTCTATGATTCTTGCCTATATAGTAGGGCCTAAGATTTGGCGTATTTCCTGTCGCTACAATCTTTATACATTGGGAGACTACCTCGATCTCCGCTACAGCAAATTTTTTCGTGGACTTATATCAGGAATGATGGCTATCGGAACTCTCGCTTTGTTTTCAGGGCAGCTCATTGGAATAGCGTGGATCCTCAATGTGGTAGCTGCTATTGACAAAATATGGGGTATCCTTATTGGTGCATGCGTTACAACTCTCTATTTTGCCGCAGGGGGACTTCTTTCCGCCGCTATCGTCAATATTGTAGAGCTTATAGTTATTCTTCTCGGTTTTTCATTAGCTGCTCCCTATGCCCTTTCGTATGTCGGAGGGTGTAATGGTCTCACAACAGCCATTACATCCAAACTAGGGTCGGAAGCTGCGGCACAGTTCTTTTCCTGGAAAGGAATTGGTGCAACGACAATCATTGGATATCTTTTTATGCTTATCCCTTCTTTCTGTATTTCTCCAGGTCTTATCGGAAAGGTATACGGGGCTAAAAACGAACAGGCAATTCGGATAGGTACAGCGTTAAACGGTATCGTACAGCTTATTTTTGCTTTCTTACCAGTGTTGATCGGCATGTGCGCTTTCGCCGCATTTCCCGATCTTACCAACAGAGAATTAGCTTTGCCTACTGCTATGAAAGAAATGATGCCATTTGCTGTATCGACTCTGGCATTAGCCGCTATCTTTGCCGCAGAAGTAAGTACTGCTGACGCAGTACTTTATATGCTAACCACGTCTATTTCCAAAGATATTTACCAGACTTTTTTCCACCCCAATCTCTCGGAGCGAGACCTTTTAAAATTCAGCAGAAGAGTTACACTAATATGTGGAGTTGTAGGTGTCGCTCTTGCAATTGTGATTCCCAATATACTCACAGCTTTACAAATTTTTTACTCTCTTATGAGTGTTTCTCTTGCAGCACCGCTGCTCTTAGGGCTTTTTTGCGATAAGGCATCTCAAAAAGGAGCCGTCCTCTCCGCCGCTGGCGGGGTTCTTCTTACCCTCTTTTTGCAGTTCGGAAATAGCGGCAAAGGCGTTTGGATTCTAAATGCTACGTCCACAGGGATTCTTTTCTCTTTCGTACTCATGTTTATGAGTCTCTTTGTCTTCCCATCTACCAAACCCCCTTTGGACGATAGTCCTATTGAAATTTAAAAAAAGGAGAGGATCTCGTGTCGAGCCACTCTAGCCATGAGACCCTCTTATTGCTTTTTCGGAGGGGATTTAATTTATGAGGTATAATTTACTATCTACAGAGACGCAAGGGAGCATGTTGGTTCTTCTCGCTGGGCTTTTCTGGGGGACATCAGGAACAGTTCAGGCTTTTGCTCCTTCACAAGCTTCCCCTCTCACTATCGGAGCTATTCGCATTACTTTTGGTGGTATTTTTTTATTACTTTATATTCTTGCCACACGAGGTTTCCAGGGATTCAGAGGGAAATGGCCATTACACAGCCTCTTTTATGCAGCCCTTGGAATGGCTGGGTTTCAGGCTTTCTTTTTTGCAGCTATCAGAATAACGGGAGTCGCTGTGGGCACAATGGTGGCAGTTGGAGGTTCTCCAGCTTTTGCCGGCCTTCTTGGCATGATTTTTTTCAAAGAAAGACCCAGCCCATATTGGTATCTTTCAACTCTTCTCGCTATCATCGGATGTATACTTCTATCTTGGAAAGGCGGAGGGGTTAAAGCAAACTCTTTGGGAGTTTTATTGGCTCTCGTCGCTTCCTTTGCCTTTGCCCTCTGCGGCATAGGTATTAAGGAGATTCAACGCTATCACGGAGCTATGGAAACAGTAGCCATGACCCTTTGTTGCGGAGCACTGATTCTTTCACCCATATTGATATTTCATGATATTTCATGGCTCATGGAGATACAAGGACTTCTCGTTGCTATTCATCTCGGCTCCATAGCTACAGCTTTGCCCTATATACTTTTTGCTCTTGGGTTAACTTTGGTGCCAGTAGCAAAAGTATATACTCTTTCCTTGAGCGAACCTCTTACAGCATGCCTCCTTGGAATTTTATTATTAGGAGAGCGGCTTTCTTTGTACTCAGGATTTGGCATATTTCTCATATTGTTAGGTCTTTTACTTTTATCAAGAGAACAAAAGTAACTCGTAAATAAGATCATGATACAATCTTTCACATGTACTTTGATGCATTATACAAAAGGGGAGAGCGTCGCTTGAAAAATAGCAAAAAAGGTTCTGGATATGTACAGTCAATTCAGAGGGCTATGGCCATTATTGAAACTCTCGATAAACATGGGGAGCTCGGAGTTTCTGAAATTGGAGAAAAACTCGACCTGGAGCGGAGTACGGTACATCGCATTCTTTCTACACTGCGAGGATTAGGATATATTAACCAGAATCCTGCAAACCATAAGTATTCCAACAGCTTCAAATTTTTTGAGATCGGCAATAACGTTGTACAATCTTTAGGCTTTAGGAAACAGGCTATGCCCTTCATGCGAGAGCTCTCTGCAAAATCTAACGAGGCCGTAAACTTAGCCGTTATGGATGGGAAATATGTTATCTATATCGATAAAATTGAAAGCCCTGCCACTATTAAGGTTGATCTCTCTGTGGGGAAAAGGATGCCAGCCTATTGTACAGGACTGGGGAAAGTTCTATTAGCCTATATGCCTGAAGCTGCTGTCAGGGAATTTTTCAAAGATGAATCACTCATTCGATACACGAACAGAACAATTACCGACATAGACAAGCTGTGTCAACATCTTGCTCAGATTCGAGAGCAAGGTTACGCTGTGGATGATGAGGAGTATGTAGATGGCCTTTTCTGCATAGCTGCCCCAGTGTGGGGGCACGCAAAAACAGTAGTCGCTGCATTAAGCGTTGCCTTGCCTAAATTTCTTTATTCGAAAAGCGACGAAGAGATAGCATCTATACGAGATATGCTTATCGATGTAGCCCAACGATTTTCTATAAGTCTTGGGTATGAAGCCTTTTAGGGAGTTCTTTTGAAGAGACGGGGCAAACAAAGCCTCGTCTAATATTTGCTTTTTATTTCCCCTTAACTTTGAAATAGCCACCCCAGCACCCTTTAACATCTGAAATACAGACAAATCCCTGGTCACCGATGATTTTTGAAATAGGTGCGATATCGGAACGATGACAGATTACTTTCGCTACCAGGCGTAACCCATCTTTTCCATGACCAATCAGAACTGTAGCGCCAAAACCTTCCGCTCTGATTCGATCTATAAGTGTCATGGTCTCCTGATTTCTCTCCAAGATAATATCAAGAGTCACAAAAGCATTAAGGAGTTTTTCCTCCAATAGAGATCCTATAAAATTTCCCGAGCCATATCCTGCTGCGTATGCAATAAGTTGAGGGAAGGTTAATGTTCCTCCTCCACCGAGGATGTAACCTAACACTGACATATAGATCATTACTTCCAGGAAACCTATACATGCTGCCAGACGGCGTCTTCCTCTGACGAGAAAGAGAATCCTGACGGTCCCCAAACTAACATCTGCAATACGTGCACTAAATATAAGGAGGAGTCCCAGCCAGTCCATATAAAATCATTCTCCTGTTCATGCGTGTTGTTATGGCAAAAAGAGGCGGACAGAATAGAGCTGTCCGCCCTGAAATATATTTACTGTTTTTTATCAGAAGCCGGCTCTTTTTCTACCAAAACCACTCCATACTCTTTGCGAAGTTTCTCTGTTTCTTCAGAATAAACCTGAGCACGTTTATCACGAAGGAGGTTGCTCTCGACCTGAGATTTCACTTCTTCAAAAGAACGAATTTTCCCTGGTTTTGTATCTTCAAGTCTAATGATATGCCAACCAAATTGGCTCTGAACTGGTGAACTGATCTCGCCTTTTTTAAGTTTAGACGCAACTTCCCCAAATTCAGGTACTACCTGGTTGGTCTGGAAATAGCCAAGATCACCATTCTGCTCTTTCGATGGGCACGTAGAGTACTTCTTGGCAGCCTCTTCAAAAGTTATAGTACCGGACTTGATTTCTTGAAGAACTTTTTTTGCCTCGTCTTCTTCTTTCAAAAGAATGTGACTCGCCCGAATTTGAGCTGGGACTTCAAACTCTTTCAAATGGTCCATATAATATAATTTCGTTTCTTTTTCATCTATTGTCACATTCTCCAGCAGTTTCTCCACTGCCAGTTGCCGCATAAGCTCTTTCTTTACTCGAGCCAATCTCTCTACAAACACTGGGTCTTCATCAAAGCGCTTATCCTCTGCATAACGAGCGAAAACCTCAAGATTGATCAGTTCATCAAGAACTGCTTTTCTTCCCTGCTCATTATCATAGTACATTTTCTGCTGTGGATCGAGAGCATTGATCACTTCATCCACATTCTGCTGCTTAATCTCTGCTGTTCCGATACGGGCAAGAACTGTCTGTCCATTATCAGCTTTCGGAGCTGCCTCTGCGGCAAAAACCACCCCGCCCCAGGCCAAAACAGCAATCAGGCCCGATACACACAATACCTTTGAACCTCTAAACATTTAAAATCCCCTCCATACCATCGCACGATAACAAACGAGACCAGTGTATCACAGCTCTGCTTCGTCGTCATCGAATAGAGATGCAAGAAAAAGGGGCACGTCCTCTGCCTGCATTTCTCTCGTATCTTCCTCAAAATGAACCTCTACAATGCCCTCGGCCGCTTTACGCCCTACTACCACCCTCGCTGGTATCCCGAAAAGATCGGCATCGGCAAATTTTGCTCCTGCTCGTTCGTCACGGTCATCAAACAAAACAGCCATACCAGCCTGAACTGTCTCACAATAAAGATCTGTAGCAAGGTGTGCCGCCTCAAGATCTTTCATGGCAGGAACAATAATTTCAACATCGAAAGGCGCTATTCCTGCGGAGAAAGTATTTTTTCTGGATAATGTGGTCATTATAACGTCAAGAGAGAGGCGGCCTCTCCAGAGACGGTATTTTCGAGATGCCCCCTCTTTATCTTGATAGAGAAATGGCTCGTCAGGTACTTGATCTATCCAAAGGTCTGCGACATCGCTCCACCAGCTTTTTTGAAGTTTTTCTCCACAGGCAGGGCAATTCATGCCCGCTTCCAACGTTACAATATCTGCCACCCGTTCAGTTGAAAAATCTCGTCCCCACACTATTCCTATGAGGTGATAATCAGGCCGATTAGCTCCAATTACTACATCACGACACCCAACTACACTTCTATCAGCCACCAGGCATATAGAAGGAGGAAGTCCAACCGGGCCAAGGAAGCCAGGTTTCTGTCCTATAGCCCTCACCAACTCTTCTTCCGCAGCAATTCTCACTGAAGTGGCTCCTAAAGAGGCTGCTAATTTCACATCACTTATATGGAGGTCTCCTCGAAGAAGAACTGCGACCATCTGCCACTCATTCCCTTTCTCCACCATATAGAACATGGTTTTGATCGTTTGAGCCGACGGGATATTAAGAAACGCACAAAGAGCCTCAATGGAACATGTATCAGGAGTATAAACTTCCTTCATTACAGGGGAATCAGCCCCCTGGAAACCCTGATCCCGCCCACTCTCTGAAGTTGTCGTACCATGCCACCCACAATGAGAGCATATTACACCTTCCTGAGCAAAAGTATGATGAGATTCTTCAGGGAAAACGAGGCGGGATCTCGCTCCTCTCTCACACAGATCCTGCACCTCTTCGCAGTTGAGGTTCAAGGAGGACAAGCATTCCTTAATAGAACTGAAAATAGAGTGGGAAATATCTTTCAGAGACATTCCTTCTTCTTCAATACCCCCCAATAAAAGCGATCCTCCGCAACTCTCCACTGTTCGTAACGGAAGATCTCGATAACTTTGTACGCTCCTTCGAAGTAAGTTTTCAAGGCCATGAGGGGTTGCTAAAAGAGAATCAAGCTGCTGCACGTTATCCCCAAGGAAACGTTCCAGGAAAAACCAACATATATTGTCTCGCATAATAGCGCCGAGAGGAAGCAGATTCCACTCCCCATTCTCCCAGCTGAGAGCGTATCCCCCTCGCATTAATCTCACGGCGCCAGGATCTTTCCACCCTTCTGGGGGGTGTTTCATGGTTGGAGCAAGTAGAGATGTCATTCGCATTAAAGGTGTCCTCCCCTATTTTATCGAAGCTGTAGTCAAGTACCATGCGACAACAAGCAAGAATACTAATACTGTCGACCTCTAGCTATGGTCGAGTAGCTCTATACTGTATATACGCCATAAGGAAAAGCATAAAAGCCCAAATAATATCAAGGACAGCACGTCCCATCTGACCTTTTTGCATCCGCCGAATTCCCGCAAAAGCAAGAACAAGCCCACACAATACAATAATAATAGGGGCAAGAACCGTAGCGAAAAAGGTTATGATAGTCTACCACCTTCCGTGGAGAACCTCTGAAGCCAAACGTCGGGCTGTAGGGGTAACAGCCAGCCCTCCCCGAGCTGTTTCTCGCAGTGTTTCAGGCATTGCCCTCCCTACTTGCCCCATAGCATCAATTACTTCATCTGCCGGAAGAATAGATTTGATGCCGGCAAGGGCCATGTCAGCAGCCAACGCGGCTACAGAAACAAGCAAACCATTCCTCTTGATGCAAGGAGATTCCACTAACCCGCCTATAGGGTCACATACGAGGCCAAGCACTGATTTAAAGGTAAGAGACACGCTATGGGCAATAGTATCGGGCGCTCCCTCACGAAGGGCTACAAGAGCAGCTGCGCCCATAGCTGCCGCAGCACCACATTCAGCCTGACAACCGCCTTCAGCTCCAGCTAGAGTCGCTCTTGAAGCTACAACAGCACCTACAGCACCAGCTACAGTCAAAGCATCTACAAGTTCACTTTTTTCGGAAGCAAAATGATCTCTATACGAAAAGAGAAGGCCAGGCAATATACCGCAACTTCCTGCCGTAGGCGCTGCCACAATACGCCCCATAGCTGCATTATAAGTAGCCACAGCTATAGCTATCTGAGAAGCTCTTAGAACATAGGGACTCGTAAAAGCCTCCGAATTTTGAGATGCAACGTAGGTCCCTATTTTCTCCGCCTCTGGCTTGATAATCTTGCCACTCCAGTTTCCAGAAAGAGCTTCTTGAACAGAAAGAGCCATGTCATCAAAACGGCTTTCCATATCTTTTCGAATCGTCTCCACAGAATGCCCTGTCTCTTGCTCCTCTATCTGATACACACTTTCAATAAAGGAACATCCTGAATTATTACTTAAAGCTACCAAATCTCCTAACGATCTCATTTCGAAGTTCCTCCTCGAGCATAAAGGGGTAATACTCGGATAATAGATGGATGGGCACGTTCCATGGCCTGCTTTACACTGTCGTCAGGAGGAGAAGGCAGATCAAGCTCAATAACAAGAGACGCCATGCCCCCCTTTGACTTACGATACAGGCTTAAAGTAGCAATGTTAATCTCCATTTCAGCAAAAAGCTTCGTTATAGCCGCTACAACCCCATGGGTATCGCGATGGATAGTGATAAGAGAAGGAAGTTCTCCAGAAACGCTTACCTTAAAACCATCAATCTCCTGCAGTTCTACAGCCCCACCACCAATAGAAGCGCCAATAACTTCGAGAGTCCGATTGTCTTTTCCTGTAAAAACAAAACGGGCAGAGTTGGGATGAGCTCCGTCTACTTCTTCCACATCGAAACGATAATTAAATTGCAGTTCTTTCGCAATAGAAAGGGCATTTCGAAGGCGCATATCATCAGGAGCCATACCTAATAGACCCGCCACAAGAGCCCGATCTGTTCCATGACCGTAACTCGTATAAGCGAAACTACCTCGTAAAAATATCTCCACACTCTCCAGTGGATCTTCTCCCCAGCACGCTAACGCCAAACGACCAAGGCGAGCGGCGCCAGCGGTGTGACTCGAAGACGGTCCAATCATTACCGGTCCAATAATCTCTGTTAAGGGCATAGCCTCTCCTCCTCTACGTTAAAATCATCCTTCTCTCCCTTTTGGTAGATTGCCGATAGCTCCTCATAGGTCCTCTTAAGTTTTTCAATACGGGCCTCCCCAAGCTCCGGTTCTTCCAAATGAGAGATTAAATCTGTAAGGGGTATATTTTTAAAAAATTGATTATCGCGACTCGGCGAGGAACAGTAAAAAACATCCCTTAAGATTTGTATATCATTAGGGGTGTGAAAAGCGTCCCGCGTCTCTTCGTAGTTGAAAAGGAAGTAGATTTCTGGGAACCCAGACCACGCTACGGCAGAAAGACACATGGAACATGGCTCATGAGTAGAGAGCAATAGACATTCTTTGGGATCTGGGTGAGGATCAAGTTCAAAGAACTTCTTTATAGTATAAACCTCCCCGTGCCAAAGAGGATTCCACCCTTCATGATTAGTTCCTGCCGTTATTAGAGAAAGGTCAGACCGAAACAATATTGCTGCCCCAAAAATGTTATGGCCGCCAAGAACGGCAACTCGAGTTTGGGGAAGAATATGATCTTCAATAACATCCAACATCCTCCAAAATATCACTTCCTGGTCCATAAACACCCCTCCTTTGAAAGTATTATATCCTGAAGTTCCCTTCTCCTGCATACTCTTCAATAATGAAAATTAAAAAAATTAATAGTTGAATATAGTTGTTATTTGTGCTATTTTCAAATTGATAAGAATAGTTGGCATTTTCAGCCGATTTTGTTTCTTGATCATGACGCCTCGTGCGCGTCGCTTTAAAAGGACCTTCGTAACTGTCTCAACTAAACCTAACCCCGGCACTACACGAGGAGGTGAGTTGTATGAATGCCCTAACAGTTGTGTGGCTTGCTCTCGGGCTTCTTATTGTCGGAGGCGTCCTTTTTATGAAGAAGAAGCGGAGCAATGAAGAAACAAATGACTAAAACTCCTCACTGCAGTGGGCGTAAAAGAGTTGCGCCCACTCTAATACCCCTCTAGAGTACGCATTTTTGCTGATAGCAAAATCCTTTCCCCGAGAAGATAATAAAAAATAAAAAGGGGGAGGAGATGAAATGAGGTCACAAAAGATACGCCTCGCTACACAGTTACTATTCCTCGCATTTCTCTCTTGGGTCGGTTTTCAACATCAAAGAGTGGGAGGTGGCCCCCAAGGGGTCCCACCAGTAGATGCCCTCTGTCCTTTTGGGGGATTTGAAAGCCTCTACAGCTATATAGCTACTGGAACGTGGCTGAGACGCATCGCTCCAAGTTCCTTTGTTCTCTTTATTGGTGTTGTTCTTATGACTATAGTGGTAGGCCGAGTTTTTTGCAGCTGGATTTGCCCTCTGGGTACTTTAGGGGAACTTTCAGCAAAAGGAGCAAGGAAACTTGGCATAGCTTCTCGGGAACTCCCCAACTATATAGATCGTCCTGCACGATATTTAAAATATGGAATTCTCTTTCTCATTATATTTCTTACATGGAAGCTCGGAACTTTGGTATGGAGAGATTATGATCCCTGGGTCGCATGGATGCATTTAAGCGCTGGTTGGGGGGAAATCGCAGGTAAACCTTGGGCTTTCGTAATCCTTTTTGGTACCGTTATAGCTGCAAGTTTATGGATTGAACGATTTTGGTGCCGCTATTTGTGCCCATTAGGGGCTGTCCTTGCTTTGGGGCAAAAGCTGAGCCTTATAAAAGTAAATCGCCAGCCCTCCTCCTGCGTCCATTGCCATCAATGCCATATAGTATGCTCTGTCAATCTCGACCCTGAATCAAAAGAAGTGGAGAAAAGTGGCGAATGTCTTGCTTGCGGAAGATGTACCGACCGATGCCCTGTGGAGAAGACGCTTTTCTTTAGGTGGCGAAAAAAAGTTTTCTCTTCTCTTGCCATAGGCTTTATGGGGTTAGCTCTATTTTTTGGAGCTTACGCTTTCGGGCGGCTCAGCGGAACGTGGCTCACCTTTGCGCCAGCTCCCAAAGAGGTTTCTCAAGCTAACCCTGCAGATAAAGTTTACGGATGGATGTCTATCAGCCAAATATCTGAAGCCGTGGGGTTATCTGAGGAGGAGGTTATCGCCATTGCTTCCCTTCCTTCAGATATTCCTCGAGATGTATCGTTGAAAAAGATTGAGGGAGTGGATGATGAAGAAGTGAGAGGAGCCCTGTCTCTTTACTTTGAACAAAAGGGAATTCCGTTGGCAACAACGGGGGAAACGCCGTCAAAGAATCTTCCTAACCCCGATGAGATCAAGGGGTCTGTAACATTACAAACCATATCCCAGACTTACAATATCCCTGCTGAAAAGATTCTTGAAGAAGCAGGCTGGCCTCTTGATGCATCAAGAGACAAAGCGCTGAAGGAACTAGCTGTACTCTATAATTCTGAGGTAAGTGTGATACGAGAAGCCATAAAAAAACTTCTAAGAAATTAGTTTAATATAAAAGAGGGGGCTTTTGAAGGCAAAATACGCCTCTAAACGTTGGATTTTCTGCCCAACTTTTGGAGCGCTGAACAAAGTCCCCCTCTTCATCTTATGAACTTCAACGACACGGCTCCATCCCTACAGATACTGATCCATAGCTTCACTCAAAAGATGAATCCCCCGTCGAATTTTTTCTGGTGGCATATTGGAATAGTTAAGTCGCAAGGTATTTTCATGACCGCCGCGAGGGAAGAAAGCTCCTCCGGGAACAAAAGCAACTTTCTTGGCAATTGCTGTTATAAGAAGGTCTCGCCCATTCACACCTTCTGGAAGGGTGATCCAAGAAAATAGGCCCCCCTCAGGCTTGGTATAGGAAACATCGGAAGGGAAAGAAGCCTGAATAGCCTCCATCATAATATCTCGTCGCTTCTTGTAAAGCTCTATAAGTTTCGCTACATGGGCATCAAGATTGTACATTTCCATATAGCTATCAATTTCATACTGGCTCAATGTGGGAGAGTGCAAATCTGCAGCCTGTTTCAAATAAGCGAATCGTTCATACAGCTCCCCTTCAGCACATAACCAAGCGATGCGCATTCCAGGGCAAAATATTTTAGAGAATGTACCCAATAAAACAACATTTCCTGTCTTATCAAGAGACTTTAAAGAAGGAAGCATCTCCCCTTGAAAACGGAGCTCACCGTAAGGATTATCTTCAATTACCACTACGGAATAGCGCGAAATAATTTCTATAAAAGATTTCCGGCGTTGGATAGACCAGGTTTTCCCAGTAGGATTCTGAAAATCGGGAATAACGTAAATTGCCTTTACCCGTTTTTCCTTTTTTAAAGCTTCTTCGAGAGAGTCAGGAACCATACCCTCGTCATCAGTAGCAATCTCTACGTATCTAGGGCTATATCCATTGAAAGCACTGAGAGCCCCTAGATAGGTAGGACTTTCGCAGAGCACCACATCTCCTTCGTCAAGAAGCATTTTGCCGAGAAGATCAAGGGACTGCTGGGATCCTGTGGTTATCATAATATTCTCTGTCGTAAGACGAGTTTTGTACTTTTCGTTCATGCGATTCGCTATTTTCCCACGTAACGGAGCGTAACCCTCTGTAGTAGAGTATTGGAGAGCTTTTGCCCCATATTTCTCTAAAACATGAGCTGTTACGACCTTCATTTCTTCAATAGGGAAAAGCTCCGGAGCCGGAAGGCCGCCAGCAAAAGAGATAATATCAGGGTCCGCCGTAACTTTGAGAATAGCAGCTATATCCGATGCCTGAAAGTTTTTCATTCGCCGAGCAAAAACATTCTTGTCCATAAAAAGCCCTCCTGTCATAAAATAATTGAGGGGCATTATAACAGGAAATCGTCATTTTGGGAAAGAACTTTCTCTATTTAATACAACTAAGGCTCTATTCCTTTTACTTCTTTTCTATGAAGAATTTTATCTGTGGCTTTCAGACCCGAACCAGAAAGAAAAGCCACTACAGTCTGGTCGCGAGAGATCACATCATCAGCTATAAGTTTGGAGAGGGCTGCTCCGACTACGGCACTTGTAGGCTCTACATAAAAACCTTTACACGCCAACATATCAAAAGCTTCCCACGTCTCGCCATCCTCAACAGCGATACACATTCCTTCCGTAGCTCGCACCGCTCCAAGAACCTGACGACCTCGTACCGGATGAGCTGAACTAATTCCCTCGGCTATTGTTTCTCGCTTCTCAATCGGGAAAGGATCCATATCTCCTCTCACAAATCCTTCATAGAGCGGAGCGCACCCCCTGGCCTGTACTGCAACGATCTTTGGAAGGCGAGATATTTTCCCCGCTGCGAGAAGATGGCGAAAAGCAAGATAACACCCTAATACGAGGCTTCCCTGCCCCGCGGGGACAATCACATAGTCGGGGACTGCATATCCCAGCTGCTCCCACAACTCGAAAGCATAGGTTTTAACTCCATGGATAAAATAAGGGCTCCAATTATGGCTCGCATAGTAAAATTCCTGAGATGCTTGCTCTGTAACCAGTGTGGTTTCTTCACGAGATCCAGGGACTTTTACGAGTTCTGCCCCATAGCTCTCAATCTGCACACATTTTCCAGCCGACGTATACGCAGGGACAAAAACTCGACAACGAATGCCCGCCCGGGCAGCGTACGCTGCCATTGAGGCCCCGGCATTCCCTGAAGAATCCTCTATGATCGTCTGGAGCCCATGTTCCTTGAGTTTCGTCATTTGGTAGGCAATGCCGCGATCTTTGTAAGATCCTGTAGGCAAGAGAAAATCCAATTTGAAAAAAATCTTATGATCCTTCCATAGGGCAGGAACAAGAGGGGTTCGACCTTCCCCTAAAGATACAGGTTCCGTCCCTATCTTAAAAGGTAGAGCTTCTTTGTATCTCCAGATCGACAGGGAACGGCGTTTTAGCTCTTCCGGTCCCGGGAAAAATGTTTCATCTATCTCCAACGAGAGAGCCCCTCCGCAAGGGCATCTCCAAAGGCGCAAAATCTCTTCGTACGTTTCATGACACACGGAACATCGCAACATAAAAATCCACCTCCATATGTTACGAAATAGAATGGGAAAGGCAGGGCTTCAATTGAGAAATATCACACTCTTCCACCGCAAGATGATGGTGCTGAAAAACAGAGGTATATTTCAAACCACTACCAGTAAGCACACAAACTACACAATGATTACTTTTAAGAGCACCATCATGAACGAGGCGTTTCAAGGCAGCCAAAGATGATGCGGAGGCAGGTTGTACAAAAAGTCCTGTTTCCGCAAGCTCTTTTTGCGCTGCAAGGATCTCTTCATCTGATACGGCAAGAGCTATACCGCTATTTTTATTCAACACCCTCAAAACCTGATTACCACTTGGGGGGAAAGGATTTTCTATGGCATGGGCGATAGTGTGAGGATTTGAGAATCTTTCCACTACTAATGATTTTTTTTCAAAAGCTTTCACTATAGGGGAACATCCTTCCGCCTGAACACATACAATGGTAGGGATACGAGCGATAAGTCCTACTTTATAAAACTCACGAAACCCTTTCTCAATTCCACGAATATTGCCTCCCGCACTTGTAGGGACAATTACAAAATCGGGGACGCGAAAAGATGTCTGTTCACAAATTTCAAATGCAATAGTTTTAGAACCTTCTACGCGAAAAGGGACATCAGAGTTCATAAAATAAATCCCGAGTTCCTCTCCTAGACGCAAACTTTCAGAATAAAGACGGGAGTAATCTCCATGAACTCGTATAAGTCGAGGATGGTAGATAGCGATAGGATTCAATTTTTCTGAGGGGATATCGCTACTCACTAATATTGTAGTTTCAACCCCAGCTTTCGCTCCAAAAGCAGCTACTGAAGCAGCCATATTACCTGTTGAGACTGTGCCGATCCGAGAAAACCCCAATATTTTAGCGTGGCGAAGAGCTGTAGCTGTTCCCCTATCTTTAAAAGACCATGTGGGATTTGCCGTTTCATTTTTAAAAGCCACAGCGCCTATTCCATATTTCTTTGCCAGAGCAGGTGTCCACACAAGAGGGGTCATCCCCTCCCCAAGATCCAGTTCGTCATAGCGCTCCCTAAAGGGGAAAAATTCGCCGTATCTTCTAAAAATATTAAAGTACGCTTCTGCTTTAATGGAACCTGTTCCTATCTCCTCCAACTCGAGAGGTTCATTACATTTTGGACAGCGAGAAAATGAGGTACGAAATGGGTAACGAGATTCGCAGACAGTACAGATAAGGGCTTTTTCTGACAAAACAGAATCCCTCCTTCAGGTTCTTTTCCTATGAGGAATTATAACGTAGAAAAAGAGTTGTTTTTCCCTTTTTATCCTTGCATCTAAATTTTTTTCTGTCATACTATCCCTGCTTATGATAACAATAAACTCAAAACCAAATCGGGGAGAGTGAAATCACACAAAAAAACAATTGTAAGGAGGTTGAGGCAGATTGACACGTGCGGCTAAACCTTTGATTCACGTTGAAAATCTGTACAAGAGCTTTGAGGATGGAGACGTTTTGAACGGCATCTCCATTGATATTTACGAAGGGGATTTGGTCTCTATTATCGGACCGTCAGGATGTGGGAAATCAACGTTCTTGCGGTGTCTCAATTGTCTCGAGTACATGGACTCCGGTACTATTACCATAGCTGGCGTTACGGTAAGCCGCACCGGCAATGAAAAGGAGCTGGGCAAACGCTTTCTCACATCCTGTCATCTCATGAGACAAGAGGTAGGAATGGTTTTCCAGAGCTTCAATCTTTTCCCTCATAAAACCGTTCTCGAAAATGTTATGCTAGCCCCTATAGTCGTAAAAAAGATTGGGGAAGCCGAAGCTCGTGAAACAGCCATGCAACTCCTTGCAAAAGTAGGGCTTTCCGAACACATCCATAAGTATCCCGCTACCTTATCTGGCGGGCAGACTCAGCGTGCAGCCATTGCTCGCGCCTTGGCCATGAATCCCAAGGTCATGCTTTACGACGAACCCACATCAGCCTTAGATCCGGAACTGGTTGGAGAAGTGTTGCAGGTTATGAAAGATCTTGATGAGGAAGGTATGACTCAGATCATCGTAACCCATCAGATGCGTTTTGCCCGAAATGCCTCAGACTACATTGTCTTTATGGATGGAGGAGAGATCGTCGAGGTGGCTGACGGCGATGTACTCTTCGAATTTCCTCAAAATAAAAGGACAAAAGAGTTCCTTCGACACCTTACAGAGGATGTAGCGTAAATGAAACGGTTCATATCTTTATTCTTTGCGCTTTCTGTTCTCTTCCTTGCTGTTGCTTCGTCCTCAGCTATGGCGAAAGAGAAGCCCATATTGCGATGGGGTGGGGACACAGAGGGGGGAGTTCCTTACATGTTTTACGACCCCTTCGATATGAATCAGCTTATCGGTTTTGAAGTAGAAATTATGGATGCCATTGCAGACTATCTGGGAATGGAAACAGAATTTGTCCAAAATGGATGGGATAATCTCATTCCAGGGCTCGAGAGGCACTTATATGATGTAGCTATCGATGGTCTGGAAATTACGCCGGAACACAAGAATGTAGTTAATTTCTCTATTCCTTACTACTCCACTTTCCTTCAGCTGGCGGTACGTAAGGGGACAAAAGGCATTACAACCCTTGACGACTGCAAAGGGAAAATAGTGGGAACCCTGAAGCAATCTTATGCGTACTTCCTCTTAGTAGAAGCCGGCATTCAAGACATTCGGACGTACGAAGACGAGATAAACGCATTCAACGACTTACAAAATGAACGCTTAGACGCAACTCTCTTCGATGATCCTGTTGCTGTTTACTATGCAGGATTCAACCCTGAAATCATGTTTGTAGGTCCTCCTATCGGGCGGATGGAATACGGAATTGCTATTCGGAAAGAGGATAAGGAGCTACTTTCAAAAATTAATGAAGCTATTGTCTACCTTCGAGATAGCGGGAAACTTCGGGAAATTTACGATCGATGGAACCTTTGGAGCCCCATGATGGCCGACATGTTCCAAGATTTCTCGCCCAGTAGAGTGGAACCCGCTATGTTCAACCATTGGGCTGAACATCAGAAACCTCAAATCTCGCTGCAAGAAAGAATCGAGAGATATATAAGCTTTCTTCCAATTCTTGCTAAAGCGGCGGTTATCACTATGAAGGTGTCGATTTTAGCTATGGTCTTAGCCATACTGCTCGGGCTTTTCCTGGCCATGACTAAAATTTTTGGGCCGCCATTTTTTTCTCATCTGGCTATAGGATATATAGAAGCCATTCGTGGGACACCAGTTCTCATCCAGCTCTTCTTTATTTTTTATGGACTTCCCAACATCGGCATAAAGCTAAGTCCATTTATTGCTGGAGTTCTGGGATTAGGCTTAAACTACGCCGCCTATGAAGCTGAGAATTACCGGGCTGGTCTATTAGCGGTACCAAGGCAACAAATGGAAGGCGCTCTCGCTTTAGGAATGACTCGCTGGCAGGCATTGCGCTATGTTGTCTTGCCTCAGGCTGTACGAGTAGCGTTACCGCCAGTCACAAACGATTTTATTTCTCTTTTAAAAGATTCTTCGTTAGTGTCTGTCATAACCATGGTAGACCTTACGAAAGCCTATGGACAGCTGGCCACTACTTACTATGATTACTTCGGGACTGGAATTATAGTAGCCACTATCTATTTTCTTTTAGGGCTGCCTTTCGTTCGTCTCGCTCGCTGGACAGAGAAAAAAATGGCTGTAGCAGTGCGAGGGAAGCGAAATGGAGGAGGTTCTACCATAGGGGAAAAACCTGGAGCTTATTAAGTACGTTAAAAACTAAACGAAGGGCTAGGTCGACCGACCCAGCCCTTCGTTTTCTTTAAATAAGTTCTCCTTTAGCGACAGGGATCACATTGCCCCCCACCCATACTCGAATCTGACCTCCGGAATCTTTTGCGGAAATAAATAAAAGAGATGGCCGATGAACTGCATAGCCTTGCTCTACTCGTACATTCTCTATGCTGCTAGATTCCAGGAATCGGTGACGGACCAAATAGGACGCCAAACATCCTGCCCCACTTCCAGTCGCAGGATCTTCCTCCACACCAAAACAAGGAGCCAAAACCCGAACGTGAAGATGATTTGAAGAATGTACCGGTTCAGGACAAAAAGCGAGAATTAATACCTTCCCTGTCCTTTGGATGAAAGCATCATATGCATCTCTATCCAAACGTACACGACTCAAAACATCCCGCCGCCGAAAAGGGACAATAATCGTAGGCAACCCTGTAGAAACCCACTGTACAGGGTACTCTTCCATTATAGCGTCTGATGTGACACCCAACACCGACACTAGATCTTCTGGAGGGTAGATCGGACCAAATTCTGGCGTATTCTGCTCCATAATAAACAGATGCTCTTCCCGTCTCACCTGAATAAGTCCTGCCTTGAGGCTCAGGGCAATAGAATTTGGATTCCCAGGTGCTAACTCTCTTATAATAACAGCAGCTGTCCCCAAAGTAGGGTGACCAGCGAAAGGGACCTCCCCTGCAGGTGTGAATATCCGAACTGGATAACCGCCGTTAAGAGGTTTATCGTGAAGGATAAAACTTGTCTCCGAGTAGTTCATCTCTCTGGCAATTTCCAGCATATCCTCGGTAGAGAGATCTCCTGCATCGCGAACTACAGCTAAGGGATTGCCTGCATATTTCTTCTCCCCAAAAACATCAACAATGTAAAATTCATGCTTTTTCATAATCCAACCCTCCTTTCTTATGACAAGCAACATTTAAATATGGTCTTCTACATACCTTAACATATTCTTTTATGTCGTAAGCTCTCTTTTAAGCGGGAATCGTGAAAAAATGTCCTTGACATTTCTTGACGAGTAGAGTAACACTATAACTATATTTCGTAACACAAATCTTAAAAATCTTCAGAGGGGGATACAAAAAGTGAAGGATCACAAAATGTGGCGGAGTTTTGTTTTTGCCTCGGTTTTATGTAGTATCTTCTTTATGGCGACCTCGTCATGGGCTCATTTCCAAGTTATTCTACCTGATCAAAATATCGTAACTCAAAATGGGGTTAAAGATATCAATATTTCTCTGCTTTTCACTCATCCTTTCGAGCAGCATCTCATGGACATGGAAAAGCCCGCACAGTTTGGAGTGTTAGCACGCGGAGAAAAGACAGATCTTTTATCAACCCTTACGTCCGAAAAATCTAAAGACAACATGAGAACGTGGAAGGCAACATATCAGATAAAACGACCTGGTGACCATGTTTTTTATGTAGAGCCTGCTCCATATTGGGAACCTGCTGAAGATACATATATTATCCACTACACTAAAACTGTGGTCAATGCGTTTGGCATGGAGGAAGGATGGGATGAAACCGTCGGCCTTCGAGCAGAAATTATACCTCTGACTCGTCCCTATGGCCTTTGGGCAGGAAATGTTTTTCAAGGGAGAGTAGTTGTAGATGGGAAGCCAGCAGCGGATCTCGATGTAGAAGTAGAGTTTTATAACGACAGCCAAGACGTAAAAGCTCCTGCCGATCCTTTCATTACGCAAGTGGTTCGAACAGATGATCAAGGAGTGTTCACATACGCTATGCCGTGGTCAGGTTGGTGGGGCTTTGCTGCTCTTGCGGAAGCGCCAGAAACAAAGAAATCTCCAGACGGCACAAAGGACGCAGCTATTGAGCTCGGAGCTGTTTTATGGGTAAAGACGGTGAATAGAAACTAATGCATATAGCTGAAGGTGTACTTTCTCTTCCTGTTTTAGCTACAGGAGCTGCAGGTGCAATTGCAGGCATTGCCATAGGGCTTAAAAAGATGGATATGGAGACGGTTCCTCGAGCAGGAATCGTCTCTGCTGCTCTTTTTGTAGCATCACTTATACATGTAAACTTAGGAGCTACCAGTGTCCATCTTGTCCTGAATGGCATAGGAGGTTTGCTTTTAGGTTTTTGCCTTTTCCCCGCCTATGTAGTTGCCCTTTTTTTGCAGGCAGTCTTATTCCAATTTGGTGGCATTGTTGTTCTCGGAGTCAACACATGTACGATGGCATTTTCAGGAGTCCTTGGAGGATTGATGGGGCGATATATTCTTCGAGTCGGTTGGTCTCCATGGCTAGCCGGCGCTACAGCAGGAGCTGTAGGAGTTATGGGAGCGGCATTGTTCACAGCTACTGCTTTAGCGGCCAGTGGTGAAGCTTTTTTCACCTCGGCTCGCCTCATTCTCATAGCCCATGTTCCAATCATTGCCATAGAGGCGAGTGTGGGCGCTTTCATTATGATGTATGTGGCCCGAGTTATGCCATTTGTAGTGGAGGGAATGAAAAGATGAAAAAACGGTCTCTGGTAATAGCCTTGGTCTTCTCTTTATTTTTCTTGCCAACAGAAGCCTTGGCTCATAAGCTTAATGTCTTTGCCTACTTTGAAAATGGAGCTATTGTAGGAGAGGCCTATTTCAATGATGGCGCTCCCGTACAAAACTCTCCTATAAAGGTGGAAGAAACTTCTACTAATAAGCTTCTTGTTGAAGGAGAAACAGATGAAAGGGGACAATTTTCAATACCCCTTCCTACCGGAAAATATGCTGAAATTAAAGTTTCAGTAAGTGGGGGTATGGGACATATGGGGCAAACAACCATCGACTTGACACCCTCCTCCTCTTCAAGTACATCCATAGAAAAAGCGGAAGAAAAAAACAGTGATACGAAAAGAGAAATTTCTACTTTCTCTTCGGAGATTTCTGAGGAACAGTTTTCTCAGCTCGTCCAGAAAGCTGTCAAAGCAGAGACCGCCCCTCTTCGAGAGGAGCTCTTCCAACTACGGAAAGAACTTTCAAAGCCAAAGTTCACAGAGATTATAGGTGGGATTGGTTATATTATTGGGTTAGTAGGGGTTCTACTTTGGATCGGAGGACATCGAAGGCATGCACAGTAACAACCTGCCATCTTTAACGTACGATTTTAACTCTTCAGAGAGTTTTTTAACCAGAATATCGGCAAGTGCCAAGATCATGCTGGTCTTGGCCTTTGCCCTTTGTATAGCCTTGCTCTCATCTGTTTCAGCACAACTTTTTCTTCTTGGCTATAGCTTCATGCTTATTTTCCTCGCTAAAATTCAACTACGAGCCCTCATAAAACGCGTTCTTTCCCTTGACGGCTTTCTTATCTTCCTTTGGTTAACATTGCCTTTTTCAGGGCCTCATGGTGTAGAGTTAGCGCTCTCTATCACTATTAGAACCCATGCCGCTGTTTTCGCATTTATGGCTCTTTTGGGTACGACAAGTATGGGAGAGTTGCTCTATGGGCTTCGAGCCCTGGCTATTCCGCAAAAGCTTGTTCTGCTACTTCATTTCACATATCGATATGCGAGAGTTTTTGTAGAGGAAGCCGAAAAAATCTATACGTCCATGACCCTTCGCATGTTTCATCCATCTCTTTCCCTTGGAACACTCCGATCCTATGGAAACTTAATAGGGATGCTTCTTGTACGGAGTATCCTTCGGAGTGAACGGGTTGCTCACGCCATGGAATTAAGGGGATTTGATGGTTCTTTTCATTTTCTTGAATCTCCAGCATCGCCCAAAGAAGGGGACAATTTTCGTTTAGGAGTCCTTTACATCCTTTTAGCGGGGTGCTTCATTCTATGACATCTTTTCTCTCTCTCCAGAACATATCTTTTGCTTATCCTAGCTCTGAACCTCTTTTCTCTCGTCTTAACCTTAATCTTTATCGAGAGGGAAAAATATTTATACGTGGCCGAAATGGCGCTGGAAAAACCACGCTTTTTTCGCTAATTATGGGACTTTTAAAACCTACAGAAGGATCTATCCTCCTTGAAGGAAATCCGATTAAAACAAAAAAAGACATTCGCCATCTCCGGCGAAAAGTAGGACTCTTATTTCAAGATCCTGATGATCAGCTTTTTTGTCCAACCCTTCTTGATGACATCCTCTTCGGGCCTCTCAATTTAGGAATGGAGAAAGAGGAAGCCATGGACTCTGCCATGAAAGCTATGAAAGTTTTAAATATTGTTTCCCTTGCTTCGTACCCCCCTTATGCCCTTTCTGGGGGACAAAAACGCTTGGGAGCTCTTGCTGCGCTTCTTTCGATGAAACCAGAACTGCTTCTTCTCGACGAGCCCTCTAACGGTCTTGATGAAGAGGCATGGGAAAACCTCGTCTCCGTTTTACAAAAACTCCCTATAGCCCTCGTAATAGCCTCCCATGATATCCCCTTTCTAGAGCAGGTAACTCATAAAGGCTACGAAATGAAGAAAGGGTACCTCCTCTCCTTGAATTAAATTTTGACAACAATCCTCCTCTATGTGGTATTATTGCCACATAGAGGAGTGATAGATTTGGAGGCAAAACTACAACGAGAAAAAGCTGCCGTTCTTAAAGCGTTAGGGCACCCTGTTCGCCTTTCAATTGTAGAAATCCTAGCGAAAAAAGAAATGTGTGCCTGTGAGATTGCAGACCTTTTCCACTTTGATCGGACGACAATTAGTAAACATCTAGCACTCTTGCGAGATCTCGACATTATAGAGGATCGTAAAGATGATTTGCATATTTATTATTCCTTAAAGATGAATTGTTTGGCCACATTACTTCAGTGTATTGAGCACGTAGTGCAGGGGCATCCCATATCTGAATATCACCATACTCCCTGTTTTTGTGCCATGAGAAAGGAGACACAAGATGAAGATACAAATACTGGGAACAGGCTGTCCAAAGTGTAAAAAACTTGCGGAAATGGCAGAGAAAGTTGCAACAGAACTTGGAGTCGACTTCGAAATTGAGAAGGTGACAGACATTAAAGAAATCATGTCTTTCGGAGTTATTGGGACACCAGGCCTTGTTGTAGATGGAAATGTTTTACTTGCGGGACGAGTTCCCACAGAAGCAACGCTCAAGGAACTCTTGCAAAAGGCAGTAAAATAACGTAAAAAACTCCCCGATGGCTAGCATCGGGGTTTTTAAGGCTCTTTTATGTGAAGATTTCGCCACTTAAAATACAGGGAGGACGTTTATAATGAGCGACCGGAAAAAGTTTCTATGGATTATTCTAGCTTTCTTGTTCTTTTATTTCTTACCTGGGGATCACCCTCGAGTAAAAGGAGCCGCTATTGAGTCTATAGCCATGCTCCACGAGTATGCAAGACAACATGTACTTCTTTGCCTCGTTCCTGCTTTTTTTATAGCTGGTGCTATTTCTGTTTTTATAAGCCAGCAAGCCATAATGAAATATTTAGGAGGCAAGGCTAAAAAAGTGGTGGCCTACACTGTTGCAGCCGTTTCCGGAACCATCCTCGCCGTATGCTCATGCACCGTCCTCCCTCTTTTTGCAGGGATCTACAGTCGCGGAGCTGGAATTGGACCAGCTTCCGCTTTTCTTTACTCTGGCCCGGCCATTAATGTGCTTGCTATTATTCTCACCGCCAGGGTTCTTGGCATAGAAATGGGTGTTGCCCGTGCTATAGGGGCTATTTCCTTTAGTGTCATTATTGGCCTTCTCATGGCCTTTTTCTTCCGTAAAGATGAAGCCATTCGACAGCAGGGATTTGCTGAGCTTCCTGTGGGAGAACCAGCACGATCTCTATGGCAAACGACTTGGACTATGGCAAGTATGGTTATTTTTCTTGTCTTTGCCAACTGGGCAGCTCCCAAAATAGATTCTGGCATCTGGGCAGGAGTATATAGCACGAAATGGGTCATTGCAACCTTGGGGCTTCTGTCCACTCTCTTTGCTGCAAAAAAATGGTTTTCTCAAGATGAACTGACCGAGTGGCTAAATGCTACATGGGGATATGGCTTACAAGTTTTCCCCCTTCTCTTTTTGGGAGTTCTATTCGCTGGTTTTCTCCTTGGTCGACCGGGCTATGAGGCTCTTATCCCAAGTCGCTATATTGCAGCTCTCGTAGGAGGGAATTCTATAGCCGCTAACTTTTTTGCATCTGTAGCAGGAGCCTTTATGTATTTTGCTACACTAACGGAAGTCCCAATTCTTCAAGGCCTTATGGGGGCAGGGATGGGGAAAGGGCCAGCTCTCGCCCTTCTTCTGGCTGGTCCGGCTCTCTCTCTCCCCAATATGCTGGTTATCCAAAACATTATGGGTACTAAAAAAACGGTCGCCTACGTAAGCCTTGTCGTGTGTCTATCTACTTTTGCGGGGATTATATATGGAGCTTTTTTCTAGCGTTTTTGATGAATGGGAAGAGGTGTAAAAAACATGCTGCTCTACAGGCTCCAAGATCTTCATTGTCAAGGATGCGCCTCTCTGATTGAAGCAGAGATCATGACTATTTCTGGAGTTATCGGCGTGAAATTTGACTTTGATACAAAAATATTAAGAATTGAAAATGATGGAAGTAATCTTGATCAAAAAGTCGAGGACATCGTGAGCCGTATAGAACCGAGCGTTACAGTAACATCCATTGACGAAAAAAATATCCCTTCCCCCAGTGTTGCTACTTCTGGTTGGTTCCTTCTTCTGGAACGCTTTGAAAAAGAAGGGAAAAGGCTTGGAGCAGCAGCCTTCATTTTTACCATAAGCCTCATCTTCAGGAAACGACTGGCAGCCACACCCTACGGCATTGGAGAATACGCTTTTTTTCTCACTGCCTATTTTTTGAGCGGCAGCGAGGTACTTTTGAACACTCTGAGGAATTTAAAAAACCGGAGAGGTCTTGATGAATTCTCCCTCATGTCAATAGCAACCATTGCCGCCATATCTATAGGAGAGCTGCCAGAAGCTGTAGCCGTTATGCTCTTCTATAGCACAGGAGAGCTACTCCAAGAGATATCGGCTTCAAAATCCCGCAACTCCATACGATCTCTCCTCGCAGCTCGACCACAATATGCCCAGGTTCTTCGCAAAGGGGCAGAGATAAAAGTAAAACCTGAGAACGTTCATGTAAATGAATTGATCTTTGTGCGACCTGGCGAAAAAATACCTCTGGATGGAATTATTGAGTCAGGAATATCCCAAATAGATCAGTCGCCTCTCACTGGCGAACCAGTACCTATACGAGCAGAGCCCGGCAAAAAAGTATACGGCGGGAGCATTAATTTGCGAGGGGCCCTAACTATTCGTGTGTCCTCCCTCTTCGAAGAGACAACTATTGCTCGTGTCCTCGAAATGGTGGAATTTGCCGTAGCCAGGAAATCGCCCACAGAACGTTTTATTACAACTTTCGCCAAATATTACACTCCGGCAGTAGTTCTTGGTGCTTTAGCGGTGGCCGCAATTCCCCCCTTATTCGGCGCTGGAACTTTTACGAACTGGGCATATCGAGCCCTCGTGCTCCTCGTTATTTCTTGTCCCTGCGCTTTAGTGATCAGCATTCCTCTCGGCTATTTTGGAGGAATCGGTGCTGCCTCACGTCGAGGTATTCTCATTAAGGGCGGCAATATCCTTGATGCCCTCTCTTCTGCGAAGATCATTGCCTTCGATAAAACTGGGACCCTTACAGAAGGAGTTTTCAAGGTAACAGACATTGTCCCCCAACAAGGCGTTTCGGAAGATGAGCTCATTTCTCTGGCTGCCTCTCTGGAGCAGGAATCAAACCACCCTATAGCACGCTCTATTGCCGACGCCACAGATGTGAACACATTGCAAACTCCAGAAGGCCTCGAAGAGATGGCGGGAAAAGGGTTGCGAGGCTTTATTAAGGGACAGCCTATTCTTGTGGGGAACTCAAAACTTCTAGCAGAAAGTGGCTTCAAAAACATCAAGGATCCAGAACAGGGAACTGTTGTTCATGTAGCCCAAGGCCATAGATATTTAGGGTACATTACTGTATCTGACATTATTCGTTCTGATGCTATGCATGCAATGCAAGCCCTTCGTGAAAGTGGCTTATCCCAATTTATTGTGCTTACAGGAGATACGGACAGCGGCGCAAAATGGGTTGCTCAAAAGGTGGGAGTCGACAAGTACATTGCGAACTTGCTCCCTCAAGGCAAAGTTTTGGAACTCAATAAAATCAAAGCCCAATTGGGATCCCGAGAAAAAATCGTTTTTGTAGGGGATGGCCTCAACGATGCTCCAGCATTAGCCACTGCCGATATTGGCATCGCCATGGGCGGATTAGGTTCCGAAGCTTCAATAGAAACAGCAGATGTTGTTATTTTAGACGATGCTCTTTCTAAAATTGCAGACGCTCTTCTTCTTGCTCGGCGGACTCGAAAAATTGTCTGGCAAAACATTATACTTGCCCTTGCGACTAAAGCCTTTTTCATAGCCCTCGGAATAGCCGGCATTGCGGGAATGTGGGAAGCTGTGTTTGCGGATGTAGGCATTGCCTTACTAGCTGTCTTGAACTCTACACGAACGATCCATTGCAAATGAAAAGTAGATTTTATGTTTGAGAAAGAGGAGGTTACACATGAATTGGAAAGAAGCACATCAAGAAACAACTGTCTGTTACTGTAAAAACGTGAATAAGCAACAGATTCTTCGTGCAATAACAAATGGAGCTAAAACACTACAAGATATTCAAAGCATGACTGGAGCCTGCACAGGGAACCAATGCGCTACATTAAACCCTTCTGGGATATGCTGTTCGAAAGACATTAATGAGCTCTTGGCTATTTATATTCCTATCTTTGAAAAGCTTTCCAGTGGAAACTGCGGTTGAAAAAAATAGAAATACAAGTCTCGTAGAGGCTTCAAGATTATAAGAAGCAGGGAGTGGCTTACGTCTCTTTCTGCTTCTTGCTCTTTAAAATTTCCTGACACCAGACTAATGCCTGGTCATAAATTCCCTTATCAGGACAATAGAGGCGAAGAATCGTCTTGTTTTTTTTCTTTAACCCTATAACCCGCCATTTCTCAAAAGGCTCTATAGTTTCCACATTTTGCCAATAGACTCTCTTCTCCGCTTTTTTATTCATGTCGATACGACCTACAGGGAAGGGGCGAACAGTGAAGAGTGGCACTTTAGAAAACGCCTGTCCACGAACTGTAGTGTAAAGGATCCCATCATTATCAAGATAATATTTCCCATAGAAACGATTCCCGAAAAAAAGCAGGGCTATACATAAAAACACGCCTGCAAAGAGGGCCGCTGCAATACCGCCTGCTTGTAATGCGTACGCCAAAACCAAAAAATTGAAGGAATGACTGGCACTTACTATGACAATAAGGGCTATGCCTGTCACTACGATCCATATAAAAAGAAAGAACACGACAAATTCCACAAGAACGAAGGGATTTGAGAGCATGGAAATTCCTACCTCCCAGCCGAATTCCTTTATTTCATTTCCTCTAGGTATCGTTCCCGGCTCTCGTTCCAAAATATCTTTTAATTTAGGTGCCATTAACGTCTCCCCCCTTTTGCTACCCTCCCAGGCCAACGCCAATAAGACGACCAATTACATAGGTTACTCCTGCAGCTGAAAGACCAAAAAAAATTTGTCTCAAGCCAGAAAAAAGAAGACTTTTTCCAGTAACGAGAGTAATGCCGGCCCCAACAAGAAAAAGGCCAACTGTACTTAATAAAGCACTTGTGGCAACTGCTGGAAGCCCCTCTATAAAAAAGAAGGGGAAAACAGGAAAAACAGCGCCTAAAGAGAAAAGGAGAAAAGAAGTTATTGCCGCTTCCCACGCTGAACCGCCAAGTTCTTCAGGATCAATTCCAAGCTCTTCTCGCGCAAGGGTATCAAGAGCAGTGTTTGGATCAGAAATCATGTGATATGCCATCTGATGGGCTTTTTCAGGAGCAATCCCCTTAGCCTGATAAATAAGAGCGAGCTCCTCCATTTCCTCTTCCGGGCTTTCTTCCAGTTCCTCTTTTTCAATACTGATTTGATGTTCATAAAGTTCCCTTGAACTCTGAACAGAAAGCCACTCTCCCAAAGCCATAGAGATAGCCCCCGCCAAAAGCCCAGCCAACCCGGTAATGAGTATAGAATGGGCGCTCATCTCCGCTCCAGCAACACCCATAACGAGGCTTAAATTCGAGACAAGCCCATCGTTAGCCCCAAGAACTGCCGCACGAAGAGCATTCCCACCCGTAGCCGGATGGCGCCCTTCAAGACGAGCAACAGCTCCTCCTTCAAGCCCCTTGCCTTCCCGAGACAGTACCCTGAAAATTCGTGAGTGAGATCGTTCCTGAACAGCCATAGATTGGGCAAGAGAATCGTTTTGCTCAGAATAAGAAGATCCCGCCCTGCTTTCTATAGCCGCAACAGCGGGAAGGATAAATGATGTCCCAAATATCTTAGAGAGGAAGGTATACGTGCGTAAGCGCCAGCTCCTTTTAAAAACCGGAACCACGCCTCCCGCCTCTTCTATTCTAGTTATCCATTTGGAAGCGTGGTTCCTTTCCGTTTCAGCCAAGCGCTTATAGATTTCTATAAGTGCTTTATTCTTTTCATGAGCAGCCATTATTTCATAAAGTTCTGCAGCCTCTAGCTCTTCGATAAGATTCCTTTTATATCGTTTCAGATCATCTGGCGATGTCATTTCTCCCTCTCCTTCCATACATAAAAAAGACGCCCTTATTGTACTCTCTGGGGGGGGAGGGAAAAAGTCTATTCCTTGAAAACAGGCAAATTCCCGAGGTAAATCAAATCTTCTTTATCATAGCCCCCTTCTTCAAGAAGGACGGCCACTTTAGCGACAACAGTACACTGAACATGTGACAGCAATCTCTCCAGAGCTTTCAATGATCCTCCTGTAGAGACCACATCGTCTACAATACAAACTCGCTTGTTCGTTAATTTTTCAGCATCTAGACCATCGAGAACAATAATTTGAGGCTCTCTGGTAGTAATGGACTGCACCTTTTCAATAACCGGGTTCTTCATATACCCCTTTACCGACTTCCTGACAATTACGTAATTAATACCTAAACGTCTGGCAATGGCGTGAGTTAAAGGAATTCCCTTGGCTTCAGGACATACAAGGTAATCGATATCATTTGGCAGTTTGCGATAGAGGTCTTCCGCCGTCCGCTCTATAAGCTCTGTATCGCCCAACATGACAAAAGAAGCAATCACAAGATCATCGCTAATTTTTACTTTTTTCAAGTGCCGAGTTAAACCTGAAATATGAAGCTCATAGGTATTTTCCATAAGAATCATCACACTCCGAAAAAGAATTTAATAGTAAGGCCGGCCAGAAGCCCAAAAAAAGGATTCCAACGGGCAGAGACCAAGGTCGTGGCAGCAATAACCATGCCCCATGGACTAAAACCAAAAGGACCAGCAACGTCTGGCACCGACGTAACAGCACCATGGATATTAGTGGCAAAAGTTACAAAAGTTCCAAGAATAAAAAGGAACCCTGCGATGGAAGAACGATGAACATATCGTCCTATAGTGGGGAGAAGCTTAAAAAGAAGGATCACCGCCATAAATCCCATCATGAGTACCGATGACAGAAGGGGATTCGGCGCAGTAGCCGTTCCGGAAATAATAGATTCCACAGGACCTCCGCCAAAAAGAGATGATCCCATATCGGCAAGACTTGAATAGATAGCAAGATGGTCAATATTTGTATTTGCCCCAGCTATGCTTCCTGTTATTTTCCCGAAACTAATATTGGCTCCAATGTTGAGACAGGCAAGAGCCAGCGCACCTACAAAAATGCGTGGTTTTCTCCAAAAACACCATTCAATATCGCCAAAAACAAAACGTTCACGAGAAAGGTCTATCTTCGTTTCCTCAAGCGAAACTTTTTTCCCAGCCTTCAAATAGTTATAGACAGCGGTAGAAACCAGCACTGAAATAATAATCGTCCACGCCAGATCCTTTGTTATAAACCAGACGGCAAGACCTGAAACCATAGATGCAGTTCCTGACCATCTCTCTGAATTAAAGAGTTCTATAGCTACGTAAGCAAGCATAATTCCTACACCAGCCATCATAGAAAGCACTACCGTAGGCCCAATAAATGTAACTATTGCCTCGTTCAACCCTAAAAGAGATGGAATAAGAAGAAAAGCAGCCCCCCAAAAAACAAGGCTTAATCGTTCCTGGACATTTCTTCCCATAGTTCCTGCGAGAGTGATAGTCTCTGCCTGGAAAGAAATTGTAGCAACAGAATGAAATGTAAGGGATCCTATAATACCGATAAGAAAAGCAATAGCAGTGGGGAAAGCAGCAAAACCGAAACTAAGAGCTAACAATCCTTGTGGAATTCCGTTCACAACTACAGCAAAAGCAGTAAGAATGTTGGTAAGCATCGCATCACAATCTCCTTGTGCGTTATTTTGGGAACTTCTTTAACGCTAACATTTTTACTCAAAAAACATTATTTGTAAAGGTTCAATCTCGCGTATGCGTCCCTGTACTGCCACTGATGTACACGGATATATATTTCTCCCTACAGAGCAAAAGAACTATTCGAAGAACACCCCTCAAAAAAGGATCCCTTGTTTTCTTAAGGAGAATATCGTGCTATTATAATTATAATTCGTAACACAAAAAGGAGGTCTCCCATGAAAATACAGCCTCTCAGCTCCGAAATTATTGAAGACGTAATACATTTTCACGGGCATTGGTGCCCTGGATTGGCTCTTGGTATTCGTGTGGCACAGATTGCTTTGGCTGAAATAGGACACAGTTCTGATGAGGAAATAGTGGCAATCTGCGAAACAGATATGTGTGGTGTCGATGCTATTCAATTTCTGACAGGATGCACATTGGGAAAGGGGAACCTCATTATCCGTCCCTATGGGAAAATGGCTTTTTCCTTTTACCGAAGGAAAGATGGTAAATCTATACGCGTTGTGCTCAAAAATAACGGGAAAGCGTCAGGAGATATTTATTATAGAGAGTTACAAGAGAAAATGAATTCAGGGACTATCACTGAGAAGGAGCGAGAAACTTTTGCAAAACTTCGGTTTGATCGATGTCACTCTGTTTTAAATGCCCCTATAGAAGAGTTTTTTATCGTAGAAGAGACAAGAGAGACAGTTCCCCCTCCTGCCCCCATGACAGGAAGTGTGAAATGCTGCCAATGTGGCGAAGGGGTTATGGAGACAAAATCCAGGTTTTTTAAAGGGGAGTTTTACTGCCTCCCCTGCTTCGAAAAATTCATACCCCGTCCTTAAGAATTACCATGCAGGAATAATAACCGGATAGCCCTGCACATGATCGATCGTTACAGCAATATCATAAATCTCGGCAATGACGGAAGGAGAGACTTCCGCCCTTCGAAGAATGTGGTGAACCTCTCCTTCTTTCATGAAAACAAAACGATCTCCATAGCGAAGAGCCATGGTAAGATCGTGAAGAGACATGACTGCGGAAATCCCATGTCCTAAGACAATATGTCTTAATGTTTCCATAATGTCGATTTGATTTTTTACATCAAGACTGCTAATGGGTTCATCGAGAAGCAGTAGTTTTGGTTCCTGCACAAGAGCCCTGGCAATGGTTACTTTCTGTAACTCTCCTCCACTCATTTCATCAAGGTAGCGGAGAGCTAATGTTTCCAATCCAAGGGTATGAATAATAGCATCTACTTTTTTTATATCCTTACCGGATAGACGCCATCCTACATAGGGGCGGCGACCAAGGAGAATGGCATCAAAGGCCGTAAGGCGTACTTGTTCACAACTTTGCGGCACATATCCCACGTTTTTGGCAATTTCTCGCCCCGACATATGCCGCATATTCCTATCCCCCAAAAGAACTGTCCCCTTTTGAGGTCGATTTATGCCATTGAGACAACGAAGCAACGTCGTTTTTCCTGAACCGTTAGGGCCAAGAATCATCACGATTTCCTGTTTTTTCACATGAAGGGAAATATCTTTCAATATTGAACGGTTCCCATACCAAAAAGAGATGGAATTCGCTGAAAGAATCAAGATCGCCCCCTCCTGGTAATAAGCCAGATAAAGAGAGGCGCTCCCAGAAAAGAAGTGAGGACGGAAACAGGCAATACTCTGGGAACCAACACAAGACGAGCTGCCATATCGGCCCCCAGGAGCAACAGAGAGCCTAATAGTGCAGATCCGGGAATAAGAAATCTATAGTCATCGCCTATAACTCGACGAACTATATGCGGACAGACAAGACCTACAAAACCTATAACCCCTACGAAAGCAACGATAACCGACGAGATAAGAGAGGCAAAAACCATCCCGAACAATCGCACCTGCCGCACTTTGACTCCTAACCCCATCGCTGTTTCTTCCCCCGCATCAATAGCATTGTAATCCCAGCGATGAGCAAAAAAGTAGAGAAGAGATATGAAAACAAAAGCAGTTATAATCGTTAATTCTCGCCACCCAGCCCGCGCCACATCTCCAAAGGTCCAGAAAACCATGGCTGCAAGTTGAGTATCGTCGGCAAAATACTGTAAAAGCATGGTACCAGCCGTAAAAAGAGAGGCCAGTGCAACTCCTGATAAAGCCATAGACTCAGGAGTTGCGCCGCGAGTTCTAGACAAGAGAAGGATAACACCTGTAGCCATAAGACTAGAGAAAAAAGCCGCTCCTGTAGCGGCAAAAGGAGATAAAATAGAAACTGCATCAGATTGGCTGCTCAACATGCGTCCCGCCCCTAACACCATAACCGACAGCGCAGCCCCAAAAGCTGCTGCATTCGAAATGCCAAGAGTAAAGGGGGACCCTAGAGGATTTCGCAAAATAGATTGCATTACAGCTCCAGCAACAGAAAGACCGGCGCCGGCAACAACCGCAACAAGTGTTTGAGGTAAACGGACATTCCAGATAATAATGGCCCAGCGCTTCGTATCCCCTCGACCTAAAAGGGTAAAAAGCACGTCTAGAGGGGGAATACGTACAGCTCCCACGGAAATGGAGAGTACAATTACGCCACAGAGCAAGACTCCCCCTGAAAAAAGCCAAAGAATCTTTCGCGCCTGATATTCCTTATAGAGAGGAGAAAGAGTTCCTTCTTCCAAGTGCATAGGTACACGACCCTATTTCAAGGATATTTTCGTGAAAGCTAAATCTTGAAATTGATCGTTCATTTCCTGGAAAACGTTCTTACCTACAAGGAACTGGTAAATTTCATCGGCTTTTTGGGCAGGATCCACATCAAGAAAGCGGTCAGGATAGAGTATTTTCCCTACGAAGTAAGCATCTGCCAGAATAGATCCGAAATTTTGAGTATACCAATTGTAAGGCAACACCCCATAAATCTCCCCATTTTTAACAGCAGAAAGTTCCTGGTAGATGGGGTCATTTTTCAGTTGGGAAAAGGCATTCGTTCGATCATCAGCATTCAACGTGGAAAGATCGACAAAAATGACATCAGGATCCCACTCCAACAACTTTTCTTTCGACACATCTGCGTGGGTATTCTTCTCCTCCTGCCCATTTTTAGGAGCCGCTACATGCACAGCACCTGTGAACACGAAAGGAGGATAGGCCAATTCGGTAGAACTGAAACCATGGGGGCCACGAGAAGCAATGCCACCTACATAACAAGTTTTACGTTCTTGCGGAGCTATACCTTGCGTCCTTTTCTGTAGATCGGCAATATGTTCTTCGAAAAAAGAAATAACAGATTCTCCTCGCTCTTCATGCCCAATAACCTTCCCCATGAGTCGAAGGGAACTATAGAGCATTTCTCTACCATGTGCCAGGTTCCCATATCCTAACCCTATGACAGGGATACCTGTTTTTTCTTCAAGAACATGAACTGGAATTCCCGATTCCGGATAAGTTTTAAAAATCACCTGTGGAAGAGGCTGCACCCCTAAAATCAACTCCGGATTTGCGTTCCCTCGAAACTCTCCCATCAACGGCAAATCTTTCAACCATGGGTTGGCTAAGGCATAGGGGCGAGGACCGAAATTCCCTTTCTTTTCGTTATCTTCTACAGCAACGACTCTATTTTGCCCCTGAAGGTATACTAGAAGTCGTAAACATCCTGATCCTGAACATATAACTCGTTCGGCGGGAACAGAAATCTGTATTTCTCTTCCAATAGAATCAGAAACCCTTATTGTATGTGTAGACTGCGCAAAACTTTCCCCTGCAAAAAATAAAACCGCAAACGCACAAAAAACAATGACAAAAACAGTTGCCAATCTGCGCTTCATCAGCATAACCTCCCTTACGATTTTATAATAGCACGAAATAACAAAATCGTAGCACAGTGGAAATAAAAGCGCAAATAGCTTTACAAGAATTTGTCAGATATTTAAAGCTGAAAGCACCGCATCTGCCACTGCTTTTGCCGCATGAGGGAAAGCGAGCTTTCTCGCGTTTGCCCGTATAATTTGCAATTTTTCAGGCGAACTATAGAGATCCCGGAGGTGGTGAATAGCTTCTGATGCAGAACGAGCCCAGATGCCTGCATTGTGGGATTCTATGTATTTGGCATTATTAATTTCCTGCTTTGGAATGGGATTAATCATAAGAAGAGGCGCTCCTGCACAAAAAGCTTCGCTTACTGTAAGCCCACCAGGCTTAGTAATCATTACATCTGCTTCAGCCATATAGTCGTAAAGATTCTCTACAAAACCAAGGAGTTGAAATTTGACCCTGGAAGGAATCGTTATTCGTTCCAGTTGTTCTATAAGGTCTTCGTTCCGCCCGGCCACGACTGAAAGGGAAAGAGACATACCCGATTCTATAACTCCTTCAAGGATATCAAGGACAAGGGAGTTAGGAACACTACTTGCTACAAAAAGAATCGAAAATTCGTTGCTTTTATAGAACTGGCGGTCTCGATGGTAAAGCTCTCCGTATCTTTTCATCACTGGAATTCCAGACATAATAATTTTATGTTCAGGAATCCCTGCCTGTAGGAGATCTTCCTTCACAGAAGCTCCTCCTACAAAGTAAGAATCTACAAATTGGCTGATCCACATTCTATGAAGACCATAATCGGTAACAATACCGTATATTTTCCCTCTGTAGAGCCCCTGTTCCTTCATGTGAGACAAGACAGAGAGAGGGAAAAAATGGGTTCCCACACAAACATCTGGCTGGTTTTCAGTAAGATACCTCATAAACTTTTTCACATTCTCCATATTAATCTTTTCCAGCAGTCTTAAGACAGCGCTTTCTTCCCTATCTTGATCCGTCAATTCGTACATCACTTTACAAGCGATATGGGCATGTTCGCTCACGAAAGCATAGACATCGCTATAGGACCATTTAAAGAGATCACTCGAAAAATCGAGCAGATCCATCATCACATTTGGAATTTTCCGAGCATCGAGTTCTTCTTGCACGGCTCTCGCCGCCGCTCGATGCCCACCACCAGCAGAAACATAAACAAGATGAACCGGTCTCACTTTTCTCAACCTCCCTCAATAGCCGAGCCCGCTTGCCTGTGGAATACCCTTTTCATATTATTATAACGTTTCTCCATTTCTAGTTTTCTGTAAAATGGCGGGTTTTAAAGACCTCATGAGGCCGATCAACGTAATAAATGCATTTCAAGTTAAAATCAATTATGACTGATCGTCAGGTCAGGTTCCTTTATACACATGTCGTTTTCTGTCTAATCTCGATTTTGCACAACGTTTTTTAAACGCCGCTGCCCCTCATCCGATAGCCCGAGACCAGGCACATCTTTTTCTAGCATAGAAAGAGTCCCTTCTCCGCCAAGATATCCATTCACACGAGCTACGGACGTAGAATTCAAGAAATCTTCGTACTGTGGGTATTGAACTTGATACTCCCGCAAAAGTTCGCGATGAAGCCGAAGCCAATATTTTTGATGATAGGCTTCCGCAAGATAGAAAACCTTAAGAGGCATAATTTTTGTCACAACCGGGCGATTTCCTTGACGGTTCATCGCTTCCTTCCAAGCAAAAGCTTCTTCTCTTTGCTTTTCATCGCTATAAAAAATTGCCGACATATATTGTCGTGCAAAAGAAACACGAGTAGAGTCGTGACTCTCCGCGAAAATGGAAAGTAACTTTTTAAAAGAAATTACTTGAGAATCATAATCTATTTGAATGCTTTCTATATGGTTCCCCAGATTATGATACGTGGGGTCCTCTGTATCTCCCCCTGCATATCCAACACGTGTACTAAGAACCCCTCGAATGATCCCGAACCGGGCATCTGACCCCCAGAATCACCCGAGGGCAAATGTAGCAGTAGCACGGGAAGAGGCAGAGCTGGGTAAAACTATCCCTAAAATGGCAAGTACGGCTATAGAGATAATAAAAAGGCCTTTCAGGAAAATCATTTTTCTCTCCCCCTTTTCTCTTCTTCACGCCCTTCAAAAATTATTTTACATGGAAAAGGGTCTCTGGCATACCCACAAAGAAACTCTCTTTCTGCCATATTTTTAATCAATCGATTTTTTAACGCATTGACAGTTTAAAGGTCTTTCTCTATAATCTTTGATCGACTGGCACTTTAGCATGATAAATTATCATCTTGAAAAATAAAAAATTATGAGGGGGCATGAGGTATGAAAAAAAAGTTAGTAATAATCATGGGCTGTCTTCTTCTTGTTCTGACAGCCAGCGGAGTAATGGCAGCGGAAAAGAAGACGTACATCGTAGGAATTGATGGGGATTATTATCCCTACTCTTTTATTGGCCAAGATGGTAAACCCACAGGATTTGACGTGGAATCTATCGAGTGGATCGCTCAAGAGATGGGTTTTGAAGTAAAGGTACAGCCTATGGCATGGGATGGCATTATTCCTGCCCTGCTCGCAAAGAAAATAGACATGGTCTATTCGGGTATGACAGCCTCTCCTGAGCGGAGAAAAGTAGTTGATTTCAGCAAGGTATACTGGATCATTAATCAGGCTGTCTGTGTAAAAGCCGAATCGGAAATCAATATGGGAAATCTTTTCGACGGTAAAAAAACTATAGGAACTCAACGAGGTTGCACAGCAGCTTTGTGGTTGGAAGATTACCTTGTAAAGCCAGGAATTCTCCCAAAAGAAAATCTTAAACTCTACGATAACTTTCCTCTAGCTGCAAAAGACCTGGAAAACGGCCGGATCAATGCAGCCATGATGGACGATGTTATTGTTGCTAAGGCAGTAGAGGGGAAACCTCTCAAAGTTATTGGAACAATCTCTACGGGAGAAGAGTACGCCGTAGCAATTCGTAAAGAGGATTCGGACCTCAAAGAATTAATCAATACCGGTCTTGATCGCCTCATGAGCTCTCCAAAATGGAATGAACTCAAAGCAAAATACAAGATGTTCTAGACATCTTTAAATTCAAATCTGACTTGAAGGGGGATGATTTTCCTTCATTCCCCTCTTTTGGTTTAGAAATATAAACAGAGGGAGTGCGTAAGAACATGGGAAGTCTGGAGGTTATTTTCATATCGTTACCATATCTACTTCAAGGAGCTCTTGTAACTCTAAGAATTGTGGCTCTTTCACTAGGGCTAGGGCTTTGTATGGGATTGCCTCTGGCTGTAGGACAAGTATATGGCTCTCCTCTTACACAAAAAATAGTAAAATTCTATGTGTGGATTTTCCGAGGCCTTCCGAACCTTGTTCTTCTCTTTCTCTTCTTTTTCGGCATTTTCCCTTCCATTGGAATTGATGCCTCAGCCTTCACAACGGCAGTAGTAGTTCTGGGGCTTCGAAGTGCAGCCTATCAATCCCAGATTTTTAGGGGGAGTATCTTATCCCTTGGAGAAGGACAAATGTTGGCGGCGCGCTCTTTAGGCATGAGCAAAGGACAGGCTATTAAATCTATTATTTTACCCCAGGCCATACGACTGGCTCTTCCTGGATGGTCTAACGAATACCCCATCCTTCTCACCGATTCCTCGGTTACATATGCCATTGGCGTACTGGAAATATTGACCCGGGCTAATCTGGTTGTCTCCAGAACATATCAGCCCATGCCTATTTTTCTCACATGCGCCATTATCTTTATTTTGTTGAATTACGGAGGAATGCGACTCCTTCACTATGCAGAAGGTAAGTTTCGTATTCCTGGTTTTGGAAATGGAGAACGGTAACCATGACGACATTAACGCAACAAGAAGACGTTATCTTACGAGTAGAGAATATTCATAAATCCTATGGGAACGTAGAGGTACTGAAGGGAGTTTCCTTTTCTGTCAGGAAAGGAGAGACAAAAGTCTTCATAGGCCCTTCTGGTACAGGAAAAAGTACGCTGCTTCGTTGTATCAACCAACTGACCATCCCGGATAAAGGGCAAATTTGGCTTCATGGAGAAGAGGTAACTCACTCTAAAAAAAATATTAATTTTTTTCGGCAGAAGATGGGAATGGTTTTTCAGAATTTTTACCTCTTCGATCACCTTACAGCGCTTCGTAATGTGGAGATCGCTCTTATCAAGGTGAAGGGAATGAAAAAAGACGCTGCTCGGGATAAAGCCATGGAAGAACTCTCTCGTGTAGGAATGGACTCTTTCGCTCAACACTACCCTTCCCAGCTTTCTGGAGGTCAGGCTCAGCGAGTTTCTATCGCCAGGGCCTTAGCTATGGATCCTGACGTCATGCTTTTTGATGAGCCTACATCTGCCTTGGATCCTGAACTCATAGGGGAAGTGCTGGAAGTCATGAAAGATCTCGCCAGAGGAGGGATGACCATGCTTGTAGTTACACACGAGATGGGATTTGCCTGCTCTGTAGCCAATGAAATCATGTTTATGGAGGAGGGGACAATTTTGGAAAGCGGGAGTCCGGAAAAACTATTAAACGCCCCTCAATATGAAAGGACTCGCCAATTTTTAAGAAAATTAACAGATCTTTACGGAGAGTTGGGGAAAGTCAATGGATGATCTGCTCTTCATTCAAAAAGATGTACTTCCGGCTTTGTTGGAAGGACTCATTGTATCGATCAAGCTTATTATATGGTCGATTCCCTTTGGCTTGGTAACAGGGACACTTATAGCGGTTGGAAGAGTGTACGGGAACAAGTCCATTTCTTTTTTCTGTAAGCTTTACGTCATTTTCTTCAAGGGAACTCCCCTTTTAATTTTACTTTTTATGCTCTATTTCGGTCTACCGTCCATGGGGATTTCTCTCAGCCCTTTCGCAGCTTCAGTTCTGGGATTTGTCCTCTGTAACGGCGCCTATAATTCAGAGTATATTCGAGGGGCTATACAATCTGTAAAAGGCGGCCAGCTCATAGCCGCGCAAGCTTTAGGCATGACACGAGCCCAAGCTGTCTGGAATATTATTCTTCCTCAAGCGTTACGACGAGCTATTCCAGGGTGCTCTAATGAAATGATCTACCTGATCAAATATTCGTCTCTGGCATATATGCTCACGTGCATAGAGCTCACTGGCGCCGGGAAAATAATAGCAGGGCGTTCTTTTAGGTACACCCTTGTCTTTTCCGTCGTAGGCATCATCTATCTCTTTATGGTAACTCTTGCCAGTTGGCTTCTATCGATCCTCGAAAAAAAACTTTACATCCCTGGATGGAGCCAAGAAAGCTAAAGGGGACGAGCGACAAAGGGTCAAGCTCTCCCCTCCCTATCGCTTGACGTATAGGTATATCTTCACGAAACTGAATGCCCTTTACAAAAACAAGCTTCTTTAAACATATCACCTTGCGTCAAATGGTAGGAGAAATGGAACTTGACTGCTTTATTTACATGCACTCTTTCTATTTTTTTATAGACAGCAGCCCCTACCTTCTCTCTTTCCCTGAAGTTAAAATTTTGTTATGAAGACGTCGATATATTTGATCATACACGGGAACTGGAACTTGAAGCGAAGATGCCAAATGAACGACAGCCCCTACAAATGTTTCGAGCTCAACTCGACGTCCCCTGGAATAGTCCAGCTCCATAGAGGATCGCGTCCCCGAAGGGAAAGACCGGGCTTGGGCAAGAGAGCGATCTACAATATCTTCAGGGAGAGAAATATTTTTCTTCTGGGCTAATTTATGAAGCTCCTCCATAAGTTCGCGGAGTGTCTGCTTTAAGTAGGGATCGGACAATACCTCCCCGAATGTTTTTTCAACCAACGTAGTTATGGCCGCCATAGGGCTCATAAAAATAAATTTTGTCCATACCGCTTCTTCCACATGAGGCGTCAGTTCAAAAGAGATACCTGCCTCTTTCATTACACTTTCAAGCTCTCCATATCGTTCAACCCTTCCATCGAGAGGGCCTGCCACCATTTTACAACTGCCCCCTACCTGACGTACCTCTCCAGGCGCCGATATATACGCAGAAATATATACGCATCCGTTGAAGAAGACCCCTTTTAAACTCGCTTTCTCCAAGAGATGCGGATTATCGATGCCATTTCCCACAGGAATAAGCAATGTGCGGTCATGACAAAGAGAATGAACTGTTTCGGCCATATTGAAGAGATCATACCCCTTCACCGCAAAAAAGATTACATCCACAGGGCCAATGTCCACAGGAGACGAAGAAACCATATGGGGAATTGCACGGAACGTATCAGAGAGGGTCTTAACAATCAATCCTTCTTTTTTAATTTGCGTCATATGCTCTCCACGGCAAAGGAAAGAAACTCTATGTTGTTGCGACTTTCCATAGGCTGAAGCCAACCGCCCCCCAAAATATCCACCAACACCACCAAGACCCGCAATACAAAAATCCACGAAGCTCCCCTCCTCTTCTCTTCTCTGATGAAAATTATTTTGAATCAAGTCTATTGTAATGGACAGAGACTTTTTTGCGGGCTATAATCTTGTTGCAAATAAGGAATATATAATATAGGAGGTAGTTATAGTTGAACAAAAAGATCCGCTTTTTATGTTTGTATCTTGCGGTTTTAGGGCTTTTTTCCCTTGGGAAAGTACGCGCTCATGCTGCGGATGGGCAACTTTTTTTTAAAGGATCCTCTACGCTGGCCCCTGTTGTTTCTCAAATATCCAAGCAATTTATAGAGAAATATGAAACTTGGGATAAAGTGGATTCCTCCTTACCAAATACAAAAATTGAAATTTTCGTATCAGGCGGCGGTTCTGGAGAAGGAGTAAAGGCGATTCTTGATGGCACCAGCAATTTGGGCATGACAGCTCGAGCAGTATCGGAAAAAGAGAAAAAATCTGTGGGAGATTATCACGAGTTCCATCTTGGGACAGATGCTCTTACAATTTCGGTCCATCCTGATAACAAGGTACATGAGATCAAGCCCAACCTCACTAAAGAAGAGTTAGTCAAGATATTCAGTGGCGAGTATAAATATTGGAATGATTTGGATTCCAGCCTTCCTAAAGATGAAATCGTTATTGTAATTCGAGATATTGGCGGTGGCGCTCATGAGGTGTTCCAGAAAACTGTCATGGGAAAAGTAGACGTAACTCCCAATGCCATACAGGCACCTTCCATGGGAGCACTTGTAACAAAAGTTATGGAGAATAAAAACGCTATTGGATATGCTTCCTTCGGAATGGTCAATATGAATAAAGGGAAAATCATTCCCCTTAAAGTAGATGGTGTTGAACCCACTGTTGAAAACATTCTCAACGGCTCCTACACTATAGCTCGACCTCTTCTTATAATAAAGAAAGGTGCCATGAGCGCTAATGAAAAAGCTTTTGTAGACAGTCTTCTCTCTGAAGAAGGAATGGCTGTTGTAGAACAAATGGGCTTCGTACCGGCCCAATAGCGATTAATAAACGTTATATTAAAGAGGCCGGAGACATTGTTCTCCGGCCTCTTTTGTTAATGATACACAAATTTTTAGCATATCTGGCTCGGAAACATAATTTAGGAGGTTCTTGCTTGTGAAAAACTCTTCTTATCTTTTCGTCGAGGAGGATAAAAGAGGGAGGTTTTTTGTAATAATATGTAAAGGAGTGACTCTCCTTTCTGTCTCCCTTTTATTTTTTATGTTCCTTTTCATAGCAAAAGAAAGCCTGATATTTTTTCAAAATACCCCTCTACGGGCCTTTCTTACAGGACAGCGTTGGAATCCTCTTGCTACGCCTCCAGCTTTTGGTCTGGCGCCAATGATTGCAGCTACTGTTTATGTTTCAGTGCTGGCCACCGCCATAGCTTTCCCTATCGGAGTAGGAGTTGCCACATTTCTTTCTGTACTAGCAGGCAATAAACTCCCAAACATCTGTCTTCCGCTTATTGACCTTATGGCTGGGATTCCTTCTGTAGTGTACGGATTCGCAGGGCTTTTAATCATCGTAAAATTTTTTGAGACCCACTTCTCTTTCTCGTCTGGAGAATCAATATTGGCTGGGGGAATTCTTTTGTCTGTTATGATTCTACCCTACATTATCTCTACATGTCATGAATCTGCAACAAAAATTCTTCGCCGCTACAAACACGTTTCTACTGCCCTTGGAGTCTCCCGTTGGCATATGATCCGATATTTGCTCTTCCCTTCCATGTCTAAGGCCCTTTTTTCTGCTCTGATTCTTTCTTTTTCCAGAGCTATGGGAGAAACGATGGCCGTCATGATGGTGATAGGGAACAGTCCCATTTTTCCCAAGCTTCTTCATAAAGCACAAACAATTCCCGGCCTTATCGCTCTGGAAATGGGGGGAGCCCACGTTGGAAGCCCCCATTATCGCGCTCTTTTCGCCGCTGGATTCGTACTCATGTTCGTGTTGTTTGTTTTTAATACCCTGTTTTTTATAATCGAAAAAAGTCTCGAAGGAGATGCGTAATGAATAGATTCCGTCGTTATCGGGGAATTCGCATTTGGCTTTTCATAAGTATATGCCTGACCTTCGCATCACTGGCCATTATTCTAGGCTATATATTCATTCATGGAATTAACGAGCTTTCCATCCAGTTTCTGCTGGGAACACCCCAAGGATTCCCTCTTGGGATAGAGGGGGGAATTTGGCCTGCCATTATGGGAAGTCTCGGTTTTACAAGCATTGCTTGCCTTTTCGGATCCATACTTGCCATTCCCACAGCTATTTGGCTGGTTTTTTACAATAAAAATCTTTGCATTACCAGTCTTTGTCACTTTTTTATTTACTCTATGGCAGGAGTACCTTCTATTATTTTGGGGCTCTTTGGGTACGCTTTTTTCGTAGTTACTCTCAAGTTAGGTGTATCGCTTCTTTCAGGGGGACTTATTCTCGGTGTTATGATTTTCCCTTTTATAGAGGTCCGCGTTGAGAAATCTTTTCGGGAATTTCCTCTTCAACTTGTCCAAGCTTCATTAGCATTAGGCGTTACAAGAACCTGGACTCTTTTCCACCTTGTTTTCCCTGCAAGTTTAGGAGATATAGCTAGCGCCATCGCTTTGGGGGGCAGTTTTGCCATGGGAGCTACAGCACCTATACTCTTTACTGGAGCAGTCCTCTTCGCCCCTGTGCCTCGTAGTCTTTTCTCACCTGCCATGGCTTTACCTAATCATCTTTATATTCTTGTAGGACAAGGAATCTCTTTAAGCAAAGCTTATGGGACCGCTCTCGTCCTTATCATTATCCTGTTAGCCTTAAATAGTGTGCCCATCTTTATAAGAATGCACAGAAAGGAAGGGTAGCAAATGGATCCTATGCTTGAAACCCGCAACCTATCTGTATCCTTTGGGGGGAAGGTTATATTGAAAGGAATAAACGTTTCTATCCCTCCTCACCAGATTACAGCCATTATTGGCCCCTCAGGGTGCGGAAAATCTACTTTTCTAAAAAGTTTGAACCGACTTATTAACGAGGAGGAAGGTGCCATTACAGAAGGGCACGTTTTACTTGATGGAGAAAATATTCTCTCGCTACAACCTGAAAAGGTTCGCCGAAGAATTGGTATGGTTTTTCAAACACCAACACCTTTTCCCCTCTCCATATTCGATAATATGGCCTATCCTCTTCGATATTATGGATATAAAAAAGAGAATATTCATACTATCATTATAGAAAAGCTAAAAATAGCGGGGCTTTATGAAGAAGTACAAAATAATCTTTCTATGAAAGCAACTCTCCTCTCCGGTGGACAACAGCAGCGATTGTGTATTGCAAGAGCTCTTACCGTAGAGCCGGAAATCCTACTTCTCGATGAGCCATGCTCTGCTTTGGATATAAAAAATACTCTGAACATAGAAACAATGCTTGCGAAGCTCTGTGAACACTATACGATTATTATCGTAACTCATAATCTATTCCAAGCGCGACGATTAGCTCATAAAACTCTCTTCATGCTCGATGGAGAAATAGTAGAAGAAGGCTGTACCTCGACTATTTTTAGTCAGCCTCAGGATGAACGGACAGCTGAATATATTTCGGGGATTTACGGCTAAAGGCAGCCCATAGCCTACTTTTCTCCCATGACAATAATTATTGGAATGAAGTGCTATAATTTTTATCGGCGATGGCGTTCCGCCTCAAACCGCTGTTGTTGCATGGGCAGGCATAATGTTTGGGAAGACAATACTACTGTAAATTGTTTTGATAGCACAGCCCTACAAGGCAAGGCATAGTTTATGGCAAGGACGATATCTCCATATATTGTTATGGTAAGGGAGCGATTTTTTGAGAAAACATATTATAAATATTTTAAAAAGAGCCCAGGGAACATACGTTTCTGGACAAGCTCTCTGCGAGGATCTCGGGGTCAGCCGCACTGCTATATGGAAACATATCCAGCAATTACGAGAAGAGGGATATGAAATAGACTCCTCTTCCCGTAAAGGCTATCGTCTTATACATGTTCCAGACCTGCTCAACTCTTACGAAATAGAACCCCTCCTGACCACAACCCATCTCGGTCACCCTATTTTGCACTATAAGAAGCTGGATTCCACTAACATAGAGGCTCGGAAACTAGCTCGCGAAGGAGCAACACACGGAAGCGTTGTCGTGGCAGAGCACCAAACTACAGGACGCGGTCGTTCTGGCCGAGGATGGTTTTCCGCACCTGGTACATCCATCCAAATGTCTCTCATCCTTCGTCCAGATCTAGCTCCGTCTCTAGCCGCTTCCGTCACTCAGGTAGGAGCTGCTGCCGTAGCTACGGCTCTTCAGGAATTAGGGTTGTCTCCTCAAATCAAGTGGCCCAACGATGTCCTTTTATCGAAGCGCAAGGTATGTGGCATTCTCACTGAAATGAGCTGCGAGCTCGACCACATTGAACATATCATTATTGGCATAGGAATAAATGTTAACACTCCCTCTTTCCCAACAGACATTTGTTCTGTTGCTACATCGGTACAGATAGAAAAAGGCACCCCATGTGATCGTAAAAGCCTCATGGCCGCTATTCTCAACATCTTTGAGCCTCTCTACCAGGGTTTTCTTGAAGGACATCTCCATCCTGCCTATCTGCGCATTTGTCGAGAGCTTTCTATTCTCATCGGAGAGGAAATTACATATGAAAGCTCTCAGGGAGTCACTACTGCCACCGCAATAGACATCGATTCATCAGGCCATCTCGTTGTGCGCCATAAAAATGGCTCTACCGAGGCTCTTCTTTCCGGAGAAGTCCATTTGGGAACAGAGTCATATCGTGAACACTAGCCGAGAGCCCGGCGGAAGCAACCATCTTTAAATCTTCCTCCACCGATTGTCCAGTTGTCGTAAGATAATCGCCTGTGAGAAGGCCATTTATTCCGCTGTGGAGCCCCTCTACCACGTGGACACCAAGGGCCTTTCGCCCCCCTGCATAACGAAGAGTAGCGTGGGGGAGAAGGAAACGAATAAGAGCTCCTGATAGCAGTATTTCGTGTACCTGAGGAATGCGGCAATCCTGCAGAGGAGTTCCTGGAATAGGGGTGAGGATATTCAAGGGGAACGAGACAGCCCCTGCCTGAGCAGCAAGAGACGCCATTTCGAGACGATCTTGAAGGGTCTCTCCCAACCCCATAATCCCTCCTGAACAAAGCTCAAGACCTGCTCGACGAGCACAAGAGAGGGTTTTCAACTTATCTTCTATAGTATGGGTAGAACAAATAGAGGGGAAAAAGTTCGGTCCAGTTTCCAAATTACAGTGATATCGGCTTACTCCAGCTGAAGCTAGTTGACGAGCCTGTTTCTCAGTAATAAGGCCATGAGACCCACAGAGACGCAACGATGTTTTTGAAGCAAGCCCTTCATATATTCGACAGAGATGGTCCATATCTTCAACAGAAAGACAACGACCACTTGTAACAAGGGAAAAACGATGAACGCCCTTCGCTTCGCACTGTTGAGCTTCATAAAGAGCCTCGGGAAAAGAAATAAGGGGTTTCGGAGCGCAATGTGTATTCCACCAAGCCGACTGAGCGCAGAAAGCGCAGTCCTCACTACATCGACCAGACCTGGCATTCAAAATAGAACAAAGTTCCACACCCGTACCAGCATATTTTTGTTTCACAGTATCAGCGGCTTCTAAAATCTCTTTAAGGGGAACTGTCTCTGCCCAAGAAAGAAGTTTTTTCAATGGTATTGATATAGTACCTGTGCGACGAATATACTCATATATTGACTCCATAACACATCCGCTCCAATTCTGCAGGCGATTGGGCGTTTACGAAATGTAACGCCAGACATGCGTCCATCCACGTCTTAATGCACTATAAACGAAGGCATCTTTATATGTCAACCATATCTAAAAAATAGATGACAATTCTCTTTAAAACCTTTTTTATGGGGGAATGGAAAGGATATAATAGAGGGTGGAGGAGACTCCCCGGGAATGCCCCCGAATTTGCATCCCCGGGGCTGCAGCCGTCCCCGAACCATAATAACAGTATCCTAAGAGAATGGAAGGGGAAAAAATGGACACGGAAGGGAAACTTATTATTCTTGCTGATGCAGCTAAATACGATGTATCATGTTCTTCCAGCGGAAGCCAACGTAAAAATCCGTCAGGAATAGGCAACGCCAGCCTTGGAGGAATATGTCATTCGTGGACTGCTGATGGCCGGTGTGTCTCTCTTCTGAAAGTTCTTTTCTCAAACGATTGTATCTATGACTGTGCCTATTGTGTAAATCGACGAAGTGTCGACCGCCCACGAGCTACGTTCACTCCAGAGGAGCTTGCCGGACTCACCATTAATTTTTATCGCCGTAACTATATAGAAGGTCTATTCTTGAGCTCTGGCGTGTATAAATCTCCTAACCATACAATGGAGTATTTGCTTCAAACACTTTTGCTTCTTCGGCAAAAGCATAGATTCGGCGGATATATACACACAAAGGTGATTCCAGGTTCTGATCCAGCGCTCGTTGACGCTGTTGGACAATACACTGATCGCATGAGCGTCAATATTGAACTCCCCACAGAAAAAAGCCTTACATTGCTCGCTCCCCAGAAAAGCAAGGAGTCGATCTTGCGTCCTATGAAACACCTCACGAAACGCATTGAAGAAAATCAGCTGGGAAAGCCAACATGGCGTGGCAGGAAAGCCCCTCTTTTCGTTCCGGCAGGACAGAGTACACAGCTTATTGTAGGGGCAACCCCAGAAGATGATCTTACTGTCCTTCGTCTTTCTGAAAACCTTTACTCTCACTACAACCTCAAGCGAGTATATTATTCTGCCTATGTTCCGGTCTCTGATAACCCATTGCTTCCAGCGCTATCAACACCCCCCTTGCGGAGAGAGAACAGGCTGTACCAAGCTGATTGGCTACTTCGCTTCTATCGTTTCAAAGCCAGTGAGCTTCTTGATGAAAAGAGGCCCTATTTTGATCTGGATCTCGATCCCAAAACAGATTGGGCGCTGCGGAACATCCAATTTTTCCCTGTAGAGGTCAACAAAGCTTCGTACGAGCAGCTTCTTCGAATTCCAGGCATTGGCGTAAAATCCGCCAAGAGAATTGTTGTTGCGAGAAAAAACAATATCATCTCTTTTGAGTTACTCTCCCGCCTCGGAGTCGTTATAAAGCGAGCTCAGTATTTTATTACATGCAATGGAGTATTTCGCGGAGATAAAACTATGGATGAGACGAGACTCCGCCACCACTTTTTAGCAGAGCGAAGTAAATTCACATCGTATGGGCAGCAGCTCTTTCTCTTTGAATCATGATCATTTACAGTTACGATAGTACTTTTGATGGTCTTTTATGCACTATTTTTGAAGCTTCTTTAAGGCAGCTTCGGCCAGAGAACATTATCAGAAGGTTTCAAGAGCGAGAGCAACAAAACCTTTTCCAGACTATTCATGTGGGCACTCGCCCTAAAATAGCAGGAGCTGTTTATACTTTATTGAAGGAGCGAGGAGGACAGGAAGCTCTCACAACTGCATATTATGCCTTCCACGGAGAATTTCCTCAGATAGATATGGCCATTTTTAATTATTTAGAGATGGTTTGGAAAAGAGGGAAAGAAGCTCAAACTCTATTTTCTAATGAAAGTGTTCTGCAAACACTTGACGCACAAAGGAGAGTATCGAGAGAGCGTCATATGTTTTGCGGCATTTTGCGTTTCAAAGATCTCGGAGGCATTTTTTACGCCCCTATCGCCCCGGAACACTATATATTGCCTCTACTCGGTAACCACTTCGCTCACAGAATGGCTGATCAAAATTGGGTCATTCACGACACGGGGAGAGGCAAGGCATTGATTTACGATCAGCGATGTTGGTACGAAACGGACTTTCATCTCCAAAAATCTCTCAATGTCCCACAAGGCGAGAAAGAGTATCAAAAGCTCTGGAAGACCTTTTTCAATAGCGTTACTATAACATCTCGAAGGAACAAAGGACTCCAGAAAAGGAATATGCCAATGAGGTACTGGCGCTACCTTACAGAAATGGATGACTCCATCTCTCTTACTCCCCCTCGCTTTACTGATCCGAAAGACGACAACGATTAATGGCGATGAGTTTTGGCTATATCGATAGCTATAAAGGAAAGATTATGGGCATGGTCTCCAATTCTTTCCAAGTTACTTAAAATATCGATGAAAATGACTCCAGCCGATGGCTGGCATTCCCCCCGGTTCAATCTCCTGATATGGCTTTTCCGAAGAGATTTCTCTTTTCTATCCACCTCTACCTCTAACACATCTATCACTTCATGAGCTTTATTTATATCTTCTTCTGCCACCGATTCGAGACTGAGGGTTACGGAACGGAAGACTGTATCGAACATATCTTCAAACTCCGACAAGGCTACAGGAGAAAAATCCAGACGATGTTCCACCTTATACTCGTATAGTTCTATTAAATTTTGGCAGTGGTCACCAACTCTTTCTATGTCGCTAATTCCATTCACATAAGAAGAAAGAACTGTGGAAAGATCACTCGGCAAGCCTTCTTGCCATATTTCCGCAGCATATTTTGCGATAGCATGGGTGAGCTCATTCAATATTTTCTCCGATTCATTTACCTCTTCGACCATCTTTGAATCGTTCTCAAGAAAAGCTTTTTTTACCCCCTGTAACATAGAAAGAGCCACAACTCCCATACGAGCGATTTCTTTTTTAATAGCATCTACAGCTGCCGCGGGAGATGCCACAACAAGCTTAGGATCCAAATATTGGGGCCCAACCCGTATTCCATTATCCTTAGTGGGGACCATCTTTTGAATAACTTTTACAAAAGGCGAAGTGAAGGGGAGGAAAAGAAGGGTATTAACAACATTAAAAAGAGTATGGGCATTGGCAAGTTGTCGGGCAATTTCCGATGATGTAAGAACTACTGCCGCTTTGAAAATTGGTAAAAATAGCACGAAAATAAATACCCCAATAAGGTTAAACATCACATGAGCCGCTGCCGCTTGTTTCGCAGACCTATTAGACCCTAAAGATGCGATAACAGCCGTTATAGTCGTACCTATATTATCTCCAAGAAGAATAGGAATTGCCGCATCAAGAGATAGAAGTCCCTGGCTTGCCATGGCAATGGTAAGACCAATGGTAGCAGAGCTTGCCTGAACAACCATAGTAACTAAAGTTCCTACTAAAACGCCTAAAAGGGGGCTGCGGCCGAAAAGCAAGAAGAGATCTTTTCGTCCCTGAAGAAAAGACATTGCACTTTCCATAGTCTGCATTCCTAAAAAAAGGAGACCAAACCCTACAAGCCCATTCCCAATATACTTTCGTCGCTTAGATTTACCGAAAACAGCAAGAATCATACCTACACCAATGACGGGGAGAGCAAAACTTTTAAACTTAAAGGCTATGATCTGGGCTGTTACAGTCGTTCCTATGTTAGCCCCCATAATAACCCCTACTGCTTGTTTCAAGGTCATTAGACCTGCATGAACAAAACTCACCGTCATAACCGTCGTTCCGCTGCTGCTTTGAATAAGTATCGTAACTAATGTCCCAATAAGAACGCCTCGAACTGGTGTGCTGGTAAGCGAGCCAATCAACTTGCGTAGTCTGTCTCCTGCCAAATCTTGCAAGGCATCGCTCATAAGCTTAATTCCAAACAGAAAAAGCCCAACACCACCCAGAACCTGAAATATGCTTGAGAGTGGCACCTGTACAATCCCCCCGGACAATAGAAATATAAAAACGCCCTACATACAAAGATTTGCTTTAAGATCTTAACTTTTAAAGTACTTTATAATCTCTCTTTATTGTATAAGTGATCGGTTTCCTTCTACGATCGCAAGTATTTCATTGTGAATGAACCCATTACTACAGAGAACATCCTGATTTCCAAGCCCCTGAATAGGATTACCACTCCAATCTGTTACAAGCCCTCCAGCTTCCTCAAGAAGAAGAATTCCCCCATAAAAATCCCAAGGTTTCAGATCCATTTCAAGATAGCTATCAAGTCTTCCACAAGCTACATAAGCAACATCCAGAGAGGCCGCTCCTCGCCGACGCACGTCATGACACTGCTCATAGACTTTCATTACAAGAGAAATTTCTTTTTTCCCGAGCTTTTTATTGTAAGCAGTTCCGAAACCAACAAGACTTTCTGAAAGAGTTGATGTTGTCGAAACACGGATAGGTGTGCCATTTAAAAAAGCCCCTTTTCCTCTCACGACAGAAAAAAACTCTTCATTGATGGGATCGTAAATATAACCCCTTTGAACAGTTCCCCTCTCAACATATGCTAGAGAAATGGCAAAAGCAGGATAGTTATGATAAAAATTTACCGTTCCATCGATAGGATCAAGCACAAATGCCTTATTGCAAAGTTGAGCTTTATCGCGAGACGATGACGATTCTTCAGCTACAATAACACTTTCCGGGGAAAGCTTTTGGAGATGACTAACTATAAATCGCTCTACTTCCATGTCCGTTGCCGTTGTATAGTCTGACAACGATCTTCGACGAGCAATATATGTACTCTTTCGTTCTTTAATAATATCTCCCGCCTCTTTCAATAAAGAGATCAAAGATGCGGATAAAACGTCAATAACCAAAGTATGTCTCCTTTTTACCTAGAGTTTCTTCTACTTTTCTATATAAAGAGAAACTCTTTTTCCATAATTTTTTTTCGCTTTTTTTAAATATTCTGTTACTGCCTCAAAAGGCAAATTTCTATCGGCTGCGAGAGCTGTTATCTCATCACCAATCTGCTGCCAAAAAATATGGCTTTTTAAGCCTCTCTTTTCTTCCTCTTCTTTAGGAATCATGGAGTATAGACACTGATTTTCACTCTCTTCTAGAAGATCGGAAATTATTATCTTCCACATGCTATACACACCGTTTCCTCCTTGTTTCTTCAGCCCTTTTATTTCAAGCTATACAGACGACTTTGATCATATACCGAACCCTACGTAAATGGAAGGGTCCATTCATAACTCAGAGAATGTTTTCTTGACTAAATTATTGTACAGTGTTACTATTTGCCCCATTGCGCTCACAGGCCCTACGAAGCAAGCAACCTTGCGCTCACGAAGGAAGGTGACTGAAAGGGTTAAAGGGTTGGAGAGTTAGACAATAGAATTAAAAAGAGAAATTTGGGCATTACTTGTTCTATACTTCACAGTGATCTGGTTGTAATTATTGTGTTTGAACCCAACAATCATATTAAGCAAAATATATAAACGCTTTTCCAGTAGATGGGAGTCATAATATCTCCCCTTTTTCTGTGTTGTATATCCCCCTATTTAATACTACGAATCAGTATTTGTTTTAAGGCACTCTCCTTCAAACAAGGGAGATTTCTTTTTTATGTTCGGAAATACCTGCTCTATTTCCCTCACCAGTATATCTACCATCCCATCAAAAGGAGTGGATACATTTGAAGAAAAACTTTTTAAGGAAAACCATACTTATAGGCGTATGTATGTTGATTATTCTCACTGTTGAAACCTTGCCATTACGAGCAGCAGAAGAAAAAGTAACTTTCATTGACTTCAGCTGGGATAGCGTACAAATACACAATCGGATAGCTGGCTACATCATAACGTATGGCTATGGAAGAGAAACTGATTATATGTTTGCAGAATCTCTTCCAGGGATTCTTGGCATCGAACGAGGAGATGCCCAAATCACCATGGAACTTTGGGCAGATAATGTTCATGAATGGTGGCAAAAGGCACAAGAAGAGGGAAAAGTTGTATCCCTCGGAGAAAATTTCCCCGATGCACCGCAAGGGTGGTATGTGCCTACCTATGTAATAAAAGGGGACAAAGCCCGCAAGTTACAACCTGTAGCTCCCCTTCTGAAAAACGTAAAGGATCTCCCAAAATATTGGAAGTTATTTAGAGATCCGGAGGAGCCTTCAAAAGGTCGATTTTACAATGGCCCGGCAGGGTGGAAAGTTCATAGCATCAACCTTAATAAGTTAAAAGCTTACAATCTTTATAAAACATATGAAGCTTTTGACCCTGGTTCTCAGACAGCTCTTGCATCAGCCATCGCTTCAGCTTACGAAAAAGGTGAACCTATTTTGGCCTACTATTGGGAGCCTACAGCCATTATGGGTAAATACTCCATGACAAAGTTAGAGGAGCCTCCCTACAATAAAAAAATATGGGAAACCACTCGAAAATGTGCTTTTCCTTCAGCAAAGGTCTTAATTTTGGCAAACTCCCAATTCGTTCTATCCAACCCTGATATTGCAGAATTTTTAAAAAGATATCAAACCACTATCGACCAAAATAACAACGCTCTAGCTTACATGAGAGACACGAATTCCACTGTTATGGAAACAGCGATCTGGTTTTTAAAAACATATTCGAGGGTTTGGAAGGAATGGGTTCAAGATGAAGTGATAATTAAAAAAATTGAAATGGCCCTTGAAAAAGGGGACATTTTAGGATGATACAGAACCAGAACAATAAAAATCTAGAAACAGTCCTTGAAATAAAAGATCTATGGAAGGTCTACGCAAGAAATAATATGAACATAGATGTAGAAAACAAGGACCTGATTGCTCAACTTGACAAATCAGAAGACACTATAGTGGCCATACGAGGTGTATCCCTCTCAGTCAGACGGGGAGAGGTTTTTGTCATTATGGGCCTTTCAGGAAGTGGAAAATCTACGTTGATTCGATGCATTCTTCGCCTCATTGAACCTACATCTGGGAAAATACAAGCAAACGGGCAAGAAGTTACGGCTCTTTCTCAAAAAGAGCTTATCGAATTTCGGAGAAAGCACGTAGCCATGGTTTTTCAGCATTACGGATTACTACCCCATAAGACAATACTCCAAAATGTAGCTTTTGGGTTGAAACTACAGGGTATTTCAAAAAAAGAGGGGGAGGAACGTTCTCGCTCCGCTTTGAACCATGTCGGCTTGGAAGGATGGGAGAATTATTACCCTCAATCTCTAAGTGGAGGAATGAGACAACGTGTAGGCATCGCGCGAGCTCTTGTAATGGACGCTCCTATTTTGCTTATGGATGAGCCTTTCAGTGGCCTTGACCCCCTTATAAGAAGGGAGATGCAAGACGAACTTGCCCGCCTTCAACAAGAGCTTCATAAGACTATCTTTTTCGTCACGCATGATTTGGATGAAGCCATACAACTTGGAGACAGGATGGCTATCATGAAAAACGGGACTATTGTTCAAACAGGTCGTCCTACCCATATTCTTGCAAATCCAGCTGATAGCTACGTTGCGCGATTTGTCCAGGACAAACGGCATCAGTTAGAAATAGCTAATAAAGAATCTTTTTAAAGGAAAACAATATCAACGAGATATAAAAGGAAGGGGAGAAAAAACATATTTCCGGAAACGCTTGAATTTCATATTGCAGATTTCGTAAATAGTGGAGTGGACTATCTTCTTGAAAAGTTAGCCCCTACCTTCGACAGTATCGCCAACGGCATTTTAGAGGTACTTCTAGGAATAGAAAACTTGTTAAGCGCAATCCCTTGGTGGGGCTATGTGTTCCTCGTAGGCTTCTTAGCTTGGAAAGCTACAAAACGTTTATGCTCAACGATCATTTTACCCATGTCTATCCTGATTATAGGAGTCTTTGGATTATGGGAACTTGCTATAGGAACACTCTCCATCGTCGTTGCAGCAGTAATTTTAGCACTTTTGATGGGAGTCCCCCTGGGGATACTCATAGCAAAAGTTCACTGTGTAGGGCCTATTTTTCATCCTATTTTGGATGCCATGCAAACGATGCCAAGTTTTGTTTATCTCATTCCAACCATGATGTTTTTTGGTTTGGGGAAAGTCCCAGCTGTACTGGCCACCCTTATCTATTCTCTACCGCCAGTAATACGCTTAACAGCTCTCGGGCTCAAACAAGTTCCCAAACCAGCTCAAGAAGCGGCTATCGCGTATGGAGCGACATCGTGGCAATTGCTAAAAGAGGTGCAACTTCCGCTAGCTATGCCCACTATTATGGCTGGAGTTAACCAAACAACAATGATGGCGCTGTCTATGGTAGTTGTAGCCTCAATGATCGGCGCTCAAGGGTTGGGGCAGGAGGTTCTTCTTTCTATTAACCGTATCGACATGGGACGCGGTTTCGAAGCAGGAATCAGCATCGTCATTATGGCTATTGCCATAGATAGGATCACCCAGGGTTTTGCTCGTCACCTGGATCCGACGAAACGTTAAAGGATCTTTAAATAAACAACTTTTCGAGAAGGGGCTGTACAGCCCCTTCTTTTGTACTGATATAATATAAAAATAATAAGTTGGAAGGTATTATCTAAGTAAAGGGAGATCTCAGCAGATATGGTAAAAAGCTTCTACCCGTGGCAAATAGAGGCATATAAAAAAATACGGGAAGAAAATGCCGTTCTTTCTGCCCCTACAGGGTCAGGCAAAACTCTTGTTGCCTATCTTTGGTCTGGACTCCTTGATAAAGAAGGGAACCCGCAAATTCCCGATATATCAAGGGTTATATTTACAGCTCCTATAAAAGCATTGAGCAATGAAAGATATATGGACCTTCGACGTATGGGATTCGATGTAGGGATCGAAACTGGCGACTTCAAAAGAAACGAAGAGGCCCCTATTATTTGCTGCACTCAGGAAATCTATACCCTAAAATATACAAAGGCTCCTCACCAAAAATTGATTATTGACGAGTTTCACTATATTTTTGAGGATCCAGACCGAGCGCGGACCTACATAGACGGCATTCGAGAAACGGCCCCCACTACCTCAATTCTCGTCATGTCCGCAACCTTCAGCGAACCGGGAGCTATCGGAAGGTATTTAGAGTCTATTACCGAACGTTCTTTTGTGGTTTACCAAGGGGAGGAACGGGCTACAGAGTTGATTTATACCCCTAAAAAACCCGCTCAAATCTACAATATACATGATGCCCTCGTCTTTGTTTTCTCTCAGCGAGGAGCCATGGATCTAGCTTACTCCATTGCAAGAACTCGTCGCCGCATTCCTAAAGATCAACGAACTCGACTCTATGAGCTGGCTACGATTCTTGATGTCCCCAAGGTCCAAATGCCTCTCTTATGCGGGGTAGGAATCTATCATGGAAGCATGCTTCCCAAAGAGAAGCTTCTTGTAGAGTCCGCTTTTCGCGAACGTATTCTCGATGTAGTTGTGGGAACTAATGCTCTAGCTCTTGGTGTCAACCTGCCAGCAGAAAGCGTTATTTTTGCCCAGCTCGTGCAGTTTCATGACAATGCGCCTATCAGCAAAAACGCATTTTTACAGATGGCCGGGCGGGCAGGACGAAAAGGCCTCTTTGAAACAGGATATGTAACATGGCTTTCTCAATCTCCTTGCGAGCATCGAGGCTATGAGACAGGGGACGTTTTTAAGGAATTGCTCCATATTGACCCAGAAGCAGCTTCAGTCTCTTTACGCCCAGCGTGGGGGCAACTTCTCCGCCGAGAAATACATATTAACGATGAGGCAGATTATATTAGTAAATATTCTCTCCCTCCTATGGATCCGGCCATTCTCAGAGGGGAACTCCGCCAAGGACTGCAACGTATAGATCGGGCTCTGCGACGAATGGTACGTCCCCAGCACCGGAAACGATTTAGAACCCTTTTGGCAGAAATTTGGTACGAAGAAATGAGCGCTGATGAAAATCTGGAAATGGCAAGACTCTTTTTTGCAGAAGAAAAGCCAGAAGCTCTTTTTGCCGCTCAACTTATCGCTCCTTATGAACGAAATTATCTTCAATCTCTTTTAAAAATTAAACGGTATGCCAATCATCTTCCCCCGGGATATTCTTTCCGCAGCATGAGGGAATTAAATCAGACAGTCGATGATATTGATCCTACAATTTATGGTTTTGAAGAGAAAATCAACGAAATCGAAGGATCCTTACGAGGAGACGAACCTCCTTCGTTATAAAACAGGCGAAGAAGTTCTTCTATATTTTTATAAACTTGTTTTTTATAGACCCCCAGTCATCCAAAAAGATGACTGGGGGTCTATTTTTGTTCAGTTATTTTTAAACATCGTTACAGATATAAATAGATTGAATCTCAAAATCTTAATATTCCCATTTTCTTTATTCTCGAATTTAGGGCATAAAAATTTATTGGTATACTAGTTTGAGATAAATAAAAGATAAAAACTATTAGCCTCCTCTTTAGGTGATGACAAAAAATATTTTTTGTTTTATAAATATCATGTAAACATGCTTAAACACTAGTTTTTTTATCTTGCTATACATTCTAATTACAGACCTGTATAAGAAACTAAAAAATCTTTTTTATTGGTGGTATGCCAGATGAAGAATAATAGTTTAGCTTTATCTGTATATCAAAAAATAAAAACCTCCATCCTCTCTCTCGAATACCCCCCTGAAGCTATTCTCCAAGAGCGAGTTCTTGCAGACTCTTTAGGGGTAAGTCGCACTCCCGTTCGTGAAGCTCTTCATCGTCTTTCTCAGGAAGGATGGTTAAAAATTCATGCCCGAAAAAATATTCAGGTTCGTTCTGTCTCAGTGGAAGACCTCAAAGAAGTCTTCCAGGTTCGACGCACTCTTGAAACAGCTATGCTAAATCTTATTTTCAATGCAAAACTCCACCGACAGGCAGCCGATGTTATGAGCGAACATATTTCACAGATGAAAGACTCCATGGACAACCTGTACTCTTTCATATCTTCAGACCAAAACTTTCATTCAGCGAATTTCTCGGTTTTTGGGAATGTTCGATTCCAAAAATTTTGGAATGCTATCAGCGAAGAAATGATATGGCTTGGAGTCATGGCTATGGCCGCAGGGAAAGAGCGTTTTCCCAGAGTCCTTGCTGATCATTCTGTTTTTTGCAGTGCTGTTCGAAATGGACAGAGGCGGGAAGCCAAAAAAGCCCTACTGGCACATCTCGACGATACAGAATTGATTCTCCATAAGCGCATGGTAGCTATGGATCAAGCTCTATATGACAAAAAAATGTCCTAATCCAGAAAGGAGGAAAAGGAAAAGCTCATGAATTTTCATAGTATTGCTTTAAGAGATAACGGAAGGTTTGAAGAAATTTGCCTCGAATGGGACCTTTGTGTAGCCATTGGTTATGCTGGTCGGGATCAAGCCGGTGTTATGGCCCACGTAGAGGAGTTGAGAAAAATTGGCGTCCCTGCACCAGAAAAAACTCCAAGTATGTACTGGATCGATCCGGAACGTATAACCACTAATACCATTTTATGGGTGGTAGGAAATGGCTGTTCTGGTGAAGTAGAATTTTTTGTTGCTGCAGATAAGGGCGGCAACCTCTTTATGACAGTTGCCAGCGATCATACAGATCGGGCATTGGAGACCGTCTCTGTTTCAAAGGCCAAGCAAGCCTGCAGCAAGGTGATTGGAAACGTTTTTTGGAAAATGAGCGATATTCGCCCTCATTGGGATGAAATAGAGCTACGATCTTGGGTTCGAAAAACACCACAAGAAGAGGAGTATCTTTATCAGGAGGGAACCCTCGCGAGCCTTCTGATACCAGAACGACTTCTAGAACTGGCAACAGAAGATAAACCTTATCCCGGGAAATTTTCCTATTTCAGTGGAACGTTACCTCTCAAAGGCGAAATCTGTTACGAAGGCGATTTCAGGATGGAACTGAATGATCCCGTCCTAAAGCGGTCTATAAGCCATACGTACACTGTTCGTAGGTTGCCAGATCGGAATTAAGGAGGAGTGCCTATGCTCAGAATTGGAATGCTGCAGCTTGATATAAAAATAGGGGACAGAGAAGCCAATCGCCTTAATATACAAAAATGGTTAGAACGGACTCTTACCCCAACGGAGATTCCGACAGCTATTGTCCTTCCAGAGATATGGGACGTAGGTTACGCATTGGAACAAGCTGAAGAGCTTGCAGACCCTGAGGGGAAAGGAGCCGCACATTTTCTTGGTGAGTTAGCACGCACATATAATGTGTGGTTTGTAGGAGGGTCTGTCCTAGCCAAGAGTGGGAATAGGTTCGTTAACCGCGCCCAAGTTATTTCTCCGGAAGGTGAACTTATTGCTTTTTACGATAAGGTACATCTTATCGGCCTTATGGGCGAAGATACATATCTGGCCCCAGGCAAAAAATCTTGCCTCTTCTCCATCGATGGGACAAAAGCTGGGTGTGTTATTTGTTACGATATCCGCTTTTGTGAATGGCTTCGAACCTATGCCGTTAATGGAGCCGAAGTACTTTTCGTTAGTGCAGAATGGCCTACTGTGCGTATTGACCACTGGGAAAATATCCTTCAAACAAGAGCCATCGAAAATCAGATGTACGTTGTGGCATGTAACCGTGTGGGGACATCAAAAGGGACCCTTTTTGGTGGATCCTCTATGGTGATTGATCCTTGGGGACAGGTTGTATATAAAGCAGGAGACGGAGAAGAAGCTGGCTTCGTCACTATTGACACGAAGAAAGTTGAAGAGATACGCACCTATATGCCCATCTTTAAAGATAGAGTCCCTGAAATCTATCTGAAATAACATGGGAGGCACAAGCAGGAGCGGCACTATGCCCACTGTTTTTATATCCATATTGTGAGGGGGTACGTAAAAGTGAAGAAAATTGTAGCAATGTTAGCAGTAACGATGTTGTTCGTTCTTTCCGGTACTTCTATGGCAGCAGTGGAGTTGAAATTTGCCCATGGAGGAAGCCTTGAACACCAATATCAGATTGGCGCAGAATATTTTAAGAAATTAGTTGAAGAAAGATCTAATGGAGAAATTAAAGTAAATATTTTCCCGCAAGGACAGTTAGGAGGCAGTGAACGTGAACTTCTTGAAGGGGTTCGCATGGGAACGATCGAAATAGTTTCTATTGCTGCCGGAGGAGCTCTTCCAAGCTTCGTACCAGAGTTTCAGGTTCTGGGGATTCCCTACCTCTTCCAATCTAGAGAGCAAGTCTATGCCGTCCTTGATGGTGAGGTTGGAGATGAACTCGGTGCCCTTATGTTGGGGAAAGGCTTCCAGAATCTTGCTTTCTGGGAAGTTGGTTTCCGTAACTTCACAAACAACATTCGACCTATTGAAAAACCAGAGGATATAAAAGGTCTAAAAATCCGCGTTCAGGAATCAAAAAGCTGGATGGAGTTTATTAAAATGCTCGGTGGTATCCCCACACCTATTTCTTTCGGTGAACTCTATAGCGCCCTTCAGCAGAAAGTAGTGGACGGACAAGAGAACCCCATCGCTACTATTTATTCCATGAAATATTATGAGGTTCAAAAATATCTTACATTAGATGGCCATACATATGAGGCTGCAGCTATTATTGCTAACCCCAAATGGTTCAGTTCTCTCTCTGAAGAGCATCAGAAAATTATTAAAGATGCTGCCAGAGATGCAGCTACGTACCAACGAGAAAAACTTTTTGAGATGGATCAGGAACGCCTGGATTTCATACGCAAAGCTGGTGTAGAGATAGTAGAGAACCCCGATAAGGAGGCTTTTGCCCAAGCAACAGCAGACCTTTACAAAGTTCTCGATAACGTTCCTGAAGAACTCATCAACAAGATTAAGGATGCTGCGGCGAAGGTAAAATAGCTTTTATCAGGTGAGGGCTTTTGCCCTCACCCTTTTCCATTTTGCGCTCGTCGTCGCGCTAGAGAGGTGACCTCTATTGAAAAAGATCGAGCAACTTTTTTCTGTATTAACTGGCATCAGCCTTGTTGTTCTATTCCTCGTCACTTTTGCACAGGTGATCCAACGTTATGTATTTCAGATGCCCATGCCATGGGCAACTGATGTTATTCGTATTTTTTTCGTCTATTCCGTTTTTTTTGGCATGGCTGTAGGGCTCTTTAAGAAATCACACCTCAACATCGATGTGCTTTTACAGGTTTTCCCTTCGAAAACCCGCCCTTATTTCGACCTGATCTCTAATGTGGTGATTTTTATCTTTTTGGCATGTTTGCTTCGCTACAGCATTCCCTTTATGCAAGCGAACGCTGATCAATACACTCCATACCTCATGTTTCCTATGAGTTATGTTTATGCAGTCATTCCGATTACTGTATTGAGTATGCTTGTTTTTCTTGTTATCGATTCCTTTCAAATTGTGGGTGGCTTCTTCAAGCACGCCCCCAAGGCTTAGGAGGGGTAAACTATGGGTTGGATTCTTGGTCTTTTTGCCATATTTCTTGTGGGGATCCCCATCTCCTTCTCTTTGGGCTTCGTCACGCTTGTAGGGTTGCTCGGAACATCTTTACCTTTAGAGGTTATTGTGCAGCGAATGTTCACAGGGGTGGATAATTTTGCCTTCATCGCTATTCCCCTCTTTATTCTCGCTGGAGATCTTATGGCTGCTGGAGGAATATCGAAGAGACTTACTAACTTCTCTGAATCTCTTGTGGGACATTGGCCAGGCGGGTTAGGTATGGTGACTATCGTAGCCTCTATGATCTTTGCTGCCGTTACCGGATCCGCTATCGCTGCCACTGCTGCCATCGGCGGCATTCTTATATCGGAAATGGTTAATAAAAACTACTCTCCGTCATACTCAGCAGCTCTTGTCGCCACAGCAGGATCCATAGGCCCCATTATTCCACCAAGCATTCCCCTAGTCGTCTATGGTGTTATTGTTAGTGCTTCTATCGCCAAACTCTTTATGGGCGGTATTATTCCTGGCATTTTAATGGGCATTTTCCTTATGATATCCAATTACTTTATTAGCAGGCAGCGAGGATATCAAGGGAGCAAAACCCGAGCTACTGCCACAGAGCGCCGAGCTGGACTTAAAGATGCTATTTTAGCCTTGCTCATGCCCATTATTATCATTGGAGGTATTATTGGCGGCATCTTTACTCCAACAGAATCAGCAGCAGTAGCCGTTGCTTATGCCCTCATCGTCGGTGGATTAGTTTATAGAGAGCTTTCATGGAGAAAAATATGGAAAGCTTTCGTGAATGCCGCTATTATGAACGGTATTATCTTGACGGTGCTTATGACTGCAAATCTTTTTATATGGTTCATGACCGTAAAAATGGTTCCTCAAGAGGTAGCAGCAACACTTATGTCTCTTGTACACAGTAAATGGGGAGCCCTTTTCATCATTAATATAGTATTGCTTATCGCAGGGACCTTTATTGATACAACGAGTGCGCTGACTATTTTTGTGCCACTATTCCTTCCTATAGTCAAAGCCTTCAACATCGACTTAATACACTTTGGAGTGGTTGTGGCTGTAAACCTCACTATTGGAATGTGTACTCCACCACTTGGCGTGTGCCTTTTTGTGGCATGTGGTATTGCAAAAATAACTATACGGGAGATGCTTAAAGATCTTTGTATTTTGCTCATACCTTTATTGATACTGCTGGCACTCATCACGTATATTCCAGCTACTGTTACGTGGCTACCTAACATTCTCGGACTTTAAGGATTCTTCTTCGGAGGGAAGGGGGATAATATCTCCCTTCCCTCCGTTCATATTCTCTTCCTCGTCTACTGAATATAAGGGAAAAGAAAGTAAAAAAGTTGTCTAAAGCCTGATTTTTTTCAAATTTTTTTGTGCAAGGACAATTGCAGAGATAGTAGCCGCCATAGATTCAAATTTTTTAGAGGCATCCCCCATTACTACAACAGAACGCTCCATTTCGTCAGAAGTTTCCGTTATTTGAAGAGCACCGTCAGTCATTGTATTCCGCACTTGTTCCAAAAAAACCTTATTTTCGGTTAAATATTCTGCAAAAGACGCTAAAGAATCTCGAATCGTTTTAAACATGCTTCCCACTCGCTGGACACTCTCCACGGCTTCATTAACTGAACGAGATATTTCGTTTACCTTAGATGTGATATTTTCAGAGGCGACTTTAGTTTCCGCCGCTAACTCCTGAACATTTTTTGCGACAATAGCAAAACCCCGCCCATGATCCCCAGCTCGAGCCGCTTCAATAGAGGCATTGAGGGCTAGGAGGTTCGTTTGCTTCGCAATTCTCTGAATTTCCCGAGACATTTTTTCTACCTCTAGAAAAGATTCCAACGTCCCGGAAGTCGTATGAACGGTACGATCCACATCGTTACTCATTCCTTCAAGATCCGTGCCAGAACGTTTTAAATCTTCCATAAGTGTCTGGTTCATTCTATGAATCTCTTCCATGCTCTTTTGAGTCTGCTCACTCTTTTTTTCAAAATCTTTCACCATTTCTCCAAGAGAAACGTTCAATCTTATAAATTCTCCCGCTGTTTCCGAGATCTCTCGTTCCACCTGCCGAACACGTCTCACCAACACTTCGTCGAGTTGAGTCATAAAGGAATTCATTATAGTATCGGCAAAAAAAGCCGTACTCAACCGTCGAATAATGTCTTCATATTTTTTATCCATTAGAATGAATCCCCCCTTGTTGAGCATATGAAGAATCCCTTAGGCTCCGTATATTGTTCCGAGAAGATCCATTCCACACTGGAGATTTTCGAACCAGGAAAGAAATTTCTTCACGTCGTTACCCTTGATAACAGCTCCGTGTTGTGGCGCAATAGCGACTATATCCAAAGAAGAGATTTGTTTTACCCAGCGTCGACAAACATTGTTGGAAGCCATATACCGTTTATGAAATCCCTCCATATACTGAATATGTTTTTCAAAATTATCTACCACGGGATATCGACTATTTTGAGGGAAAATCGCAGCACCAATATCTCCCGTAAAGAGAATTCTTGAGGTAGGGTCATAGAGGGAAAAAGCTCCTGTCGAGTGAAGAAAATGAGAAGGAATCAGCTTCATAGTCCGGCCATTAGAAAGAGAAAAGGCTCCCCCCTTATCGGGGATAGCTGTAATTCTTCTATGATCGTATATTCCAAAGTGAGGAAGGAATCGGGTCCAAAGCCCCGAAATATAAACCTGAGATCGCTCTGTCATAGACAACCAGAGCGTAATGCCAGACGATACATCTGGGTCTTGGTGAGAATAAAAAATATGTTTAATGTCTTTTAGCTCAAAAAGTTCTGCCACGTTGGCAAGTACTCTAGGAAAAACATGAGCCCCGCCTGGATCGAGCAATACAACTTCCTTACCTGAAAGGATAACGTATTGATTCGTCTGGACAACTCCTTCTTCTTCCTGTTCTTCCCATCCGAGAAGATAAAACTTGTGATCTTCCTGCTCATAGAGCGTGATGGAACTTTGATGATCCATGAAGACCCACTCCTTTATTATGTTAGGCATGATAATAGTTTTTTATGAAATTTGGGACTTCTACTGCAGGAAGGGGACGACTCAGAATATACCCCTGAATTACATCGCAGTGTACGTTTTCAAGAAAGCACTGTTGCTCCGCAGTTTCCACTCCTTCCGCTATCACGCTACGTTCCAAAGAATGTGCTAAGTTGATTATAGTTTTAACAAGTAATTCATCACTGCTATTCTTCCCAATTCCATCGATAAAAGACTTATCTATTTTTATAACATCTACAGGGAAACGGCTAAGATACGCTAATGAAGAATATCCTGTACCAAAATCATCGATAAAAAGCCGACAACCGAAGCTTTTTAATTTCTGAAGTATCGTCAGAGAAAAATCTCCGTTCTTCATAATTCCAGATTCTGTAATTTCAAAAGCAATTTGGCCCGGTTCAATAGAATACTTTTCAAGGATATTTTTTATTTCATCAATGAAATTTTTCTGGTAGATCTGTTTAGGAGAAATATTTACGCTCACTTCGATGGAACCGAGAAAGCGATCGTTCCATCGATTCTTTTGCTTACACGCCATAGAAAGTATTTTTTCTCCTAAAGGTAATATAAGACCTGTCTCTTCCGCTGTAGGAATAAAGTCTCCAGGAGCGATAAGCCCCCGCTTCCCATGTTTCCATCGTACTAATGCCTCTACTCCACAAACATGCTTTTTCACCATATCGAGTTGCGGCTGGTAATAGAGAAAAAACTCGTTATATAAAAGCCCTCTTCGAAGATCGCTTTCCAGTAAAAGGCGCTCACCGGTCTGAACACCAAGTTCACCTTTAAAAAATTGATGCGCATTTAAACCCGTTTCTTTCGCTCTAAAAAGAGCAATATCTGCTTTTTGAAGTAAAATCTCCTCGTCTGTTCCATCGTCTGGAAATACGCTAATACCAACCCGTGCTGTTAGGAAAAAACGCGTACCATTTACATCAAAGGGCTCATTGAAGCACTCTAAAAGCATCTTTGCTATCTGAGCTATCTCCATAACATTTTTAGCCTGATGGGCAAGAATATAAAAAATATCTCCACTGATACGAGCTACCGTATTTATTTCTCCAGCAGCTTTTTGAAGACGTTGAGCTACATGCTGTAAAAGAAGATCGCCGGAAAAATGACCTAAACTCTCATTTACAGCTTTAAAACGATTTATATTCAGAAATAAAACTCCCAAAAAAGGGGCATCTTTTGATCTTTTCTTCATCTCCCGACGTAAAAGGTCAAGAAACATCTCCTTGTTCGGTAGTCCCGTAAGCTGATCGTACCAAGATTTTAGGCGAATTTGGGCATCCTTCGTCTTCATTGTAGAAAGATCGCTAAAAACAGAGATATATTCCGTAACTTGCCCTTTCTCATCGTATACGCTAGTAACATAAAGCCACTCAGGGTACACTTCCCCATCCTTACGGCGATTCCAAATCTCGCCTTCCCAATATCCTTTCTCAATAAGAGATTTCCAAAAATTCATATAAAAGTTCTTTGTGTGCTTATTCGACTTCAATATTCTTGGGTTTTTCCCTATCACTTCATGAGATTCATAGCCAGTAATAGTTGTAAAGGCAGGGTTCACCATTGTAATCGTTCCATAGGAATCGGTTATAACCACACCTTCCAAGGCGTGGTTCATAACACCTAAAGTCAATTGAACGATTTTCTCTCGTTTCTTTCTATACGTAACATCCCGAATAACCCCTACCATTTCCCGAACATTGTTCTGCTCATCGAAAAGGGGGGTTTTTTGAAGGCTAAAAGAGCTTTTTCCCGTTGTTTCCGTGATGAAAATCTCTTTCTTTACCTCTCCTCCTTCAAACCATCTTTTCTGGTCATCTTCCAGCCAATAGAGTAAATGCCCTCTTAATTTTTTTTCATGAAGAGCAAAAATCTGTACAGCCTGCTCATTGCCCCATATCCAGCGCCCAGATCCATCGCTTAAAACAACGGCCTCATGAGAATTGACAAAAAGTTGCTGTATCACTTGTTGCGTATTTTCTTTATTATCCATTTTATTAATCATATTTAATCTAAGCATGTTTATAGAAACGTCCAGGTCTTCCAAACTAACGGAAGATCACTTCATCACCTAAAAAAGCTGTACCTCCACTCAAAACCTTAAGGAAATATCCGCAGAGAGGCAGAAGGCACCATCCTTTATAGTCATAAGAGTGGGGTTCGCCAGGTTTTTTCCCTTTTCCCACAACCTGGAGGATTACATCCTTTCCTATTTGCAATAGAGCTCCTGAAGGCATCTCGCTCGGCAAGCCTTCCACAATCAGATTTTCAGCAAGAGAACCTGGTGGGAAAGAAAAGCCTGCCTTTTGTTCCGCATCCTCTATATCTTCACGACGAAGGAGGCTCACTTCTCGCTCGCTTAAACCATAGTGCGAGTCTCCTTCAATTCCACCTGGAATAAAAGAGGCCTCATTCTGTAGTCTTTTAGGTTCATTTCTTTTCTCACTCACACAAATTGCAAGTATTTTCGCCACTCTCTTCTCTCCTTCCTATTTGGGAAATACTTAATATTTAATATATCATAAAATTTTCATAGATCGACAAACAAGTGTTAAAATAAAGAACAAATAATCTTGTAAAGGAGGGCGGAACATGTTCGATGTGCGGAATATATTGACACCAGGTCTCTTTGCTACTGTAAAGAAAACCGTGGAAGTGGACGACACTGTGGGGAATAAAAATGTTCATCTCAACCAGCTTCTTTCCACCTCGTCGTGTGTTCAATCTATTATTGAGGCATGTATGAAAACAGTGGACCATCTTCTGCCCGAAGGATATATCTCTATTGGAAAATCTATTGAAGTTGTTCATGAAGCCACCGCTATGCTCGGAGTCTCTCTGGAATTCAAAGCGACTCTCGCCGAAATAGAGGGGAATCGCTTACTCTTTCAAATTTCTGCAAACGATGCCCTCGGAATTATTTTAACTGCCACACATGAGCGAGTCGTGGTCAACCATATGGCACTTATGGATCGTGCTATTGAACGTGCCCAAAAATTAAAGAAAATTCGAGAACTACTCTAAAGAAGGCCCTCCTGTAGAGAGGGCCTTCTCCATTTGCTCTATAAATTTTCTCTTATTCTTTGTCGCTATAAAGACGGAAGAGGGCCTGGGTCCCATCATTTTCGTGTCCCAAAGACGCTAATTTCTTATACATGGAAAGAGCCATCTCCAAACCAGGAGTGTCAAGGCTCATTCCATCAGCCGCTTCCAGTGCAATCTTCATATCCTTAATAAAATGTTTTATATAAAAGCCTGGGTCGAAGTTGCCGGCAATCATACGAGGGGCAAGATTCGATAGAGACCAGCTGCCAGCGGCACCTTGGCTAATACTAGCAAGAACTTTTTCCGGGTCAAGGCCAGCTTTAAGAGCATAAGAAATAGCTTCGCACACCCCGATCATGTTGGAAGCGATGGCGATTTGGTTGGCCATTTTAGTATGTTGACCACTCCCAGCCCTGCCCTGGTAAACAATATTCTTTCCCATGACCTGGAAAAGAGGGAGAACCGCTTTAAACGTGTCTTCTTTGCCCCCAACCATTATGGAGAGAGAGCCCTCCCTTGCCCCCTTATCCCCACCAGAGACAGGAGCATCCAATGCGTGAAGTTGTTTGCGTTCCGCCGCTTCATAAATACGAAGAGCCAGACTCGGACTTGAGGTCGTCATATCAACAAGAAATGTGCCATGTTTTGTATTCTCAATCAGCCCTTGAGACCCAAAGTATATTTCCTCTACATCTCTGGGGAACCCCACCATTGTGATAACACCATTGCATTTTCTCGCAAGATCAGCTACTTTTTCTTCCCAGATAGCGCCCTGTTCTACGAGGTCCTTTCCTTTCTCACGAGTCCTGTTGTAGATATGTAGTTCATATCCTGCATCGAGAATATGCTTCGCCATACTACCTCCCATAACGCCTAACCCTATAAAACCGATAACAGAAGTTTTTGGTGCAAGAACGTCTTCCATAAGCGTCATCTCCTCTCTCCGCTTTCTAGTTAACTATATAACGTATGGTATCACATGATGGCTTGAATTCATTGGGTATCATGGTTATGATGGAATTGTTTTTACACCATATTCTCTTCTGCTTCGCTCTTTTTTGAAGAAATCCAGAAAAGAAAGAAGGGATAAATTATGTCGCAGTATCTGGACGAAATTGGGGAAATTCTTGGGCCTGAAAGGGAATCTCTCCTCACATATACGTGTTGGGGAATTCCTTCCGATATGCTTGTTGTTCCTGGCCCAGATTTTGTAGATCGCTTTGCGGCTGAGACAGACCGCCCTACCCCTGTGCTGAGATCTCTCCAGACACTTTTTGACCATGGCAGACTTAAAGGGACAGGATATCTTTCTATTCTTCCTGTAGATCAAGGCGTGGAACACTCTGCCGGCGCTAGTTTTGCAGCTAATCCAATCTATTTTGATCCAGAAAACATTGTGAAACTTGCTATAGAAGCCGAATGCAGCGCAGTAGCCAGCACACTTGGCGTGTTGGGAGCCATGGCTAGAAAATATGCCCACCGCATTCCCTTTATACTTAAAATAAATCATAACCAACTTCTTTCATATCCCAACACCTACGACCAGATTCTTTTTGCGTCGGTAAAACAAGCTCGAGATTTGGGGGCAGTGGCGGTAGGCGCGACTATTTATTTTGGAAGCCCAGAGTCGCCTCGCCAAATTCAAGAAGTTTCCGCAGCGTTCCAAGCAGCTCATGAAATGGGCATGGCCACCATCCTTTGGTGTTACTTACGAAACAAGGCCTTTAAAACTAAAGAAAAGGATTATCATCTCGCTGCTGATCTGACAGGACAGGCAAACTATTTAGGTGTTACGCTTGAAGCAGATATTATTAAACAAAAACTTCCTATGACAAATGGAGGCTTTCGAGATCTTCATTTTGGGAAAACATCGCCAGAGCTTTATGAAAAATTTGTTACCGATCACCCTATAGACCTTCTTCGTTACCAAGTAGCGAACTGCTATATGGGACGAATTGGTCTCATCAGCTCAGGGGGGGCTTCTTTAGGTGCTAGCGATCTTAGAGAGGCTGTAAGAACTGCGGTAATCAACAAAAGAGGAGGTGGTCTGGGGCTCATTCTTGGTCGAAAAGCCTTTCAGAAACCTTTTAAAGAAGGCATTGATCTTATTCATTCCGTACAAAATGTTTATCTTGAGAAGGGAATTTCTCTAGCTTGAGCACACTAAAACTATGAAAAAAAGATACGTGAGTTACCCTTTTTTCTTTATCATTATGGTATATACATATCTTTTACTCCCTGCTGGGGAGGTTTTTTCTTCCCCTGTACCCCGGTTGTGGGGAGAAACTATTCCTGGGGTTTGTACTCGCATGAAAACCGAGGAGCCTGTAGTAGCGCTCACGTTAGATGCTTGCGGAGGGAAAAGAGGGAACGGATTTGACAGGGAGCTTATTGAATGGCTTGAGAAGGAAAAAATTCCCGCCACTCTCTTTGTTACAGGACGATGGATAGAGGTAAACGAAGAAGTTTTTTTAAATCTCGCTTCCTCTCCCCTCTTTCAAATAGAGAACCATGGGATGAACCACAAACCTGCTTCTGTTTCTGGCCAATCTGCATACGGAATTAAAGGGTCTTGCTCCATAGATGAATTATTGGAAGAGGTAGATAAAGGCGCTGCTTCAATTTACAACAGGACTCGGCGACATCCTAAGCTATTTCGTTCAGGAACAAATTATTACGACGATATAGCTCTTTCCATTATTAAGGAACGGGGCTACTCTGTTGTAGGATACACAATTGCCGGCGATGGCGGGGCCTCTTTTTCGAAAAAAGAAATTATCTCTGTTCTTTTAAAGGCTCGCCCTGGAGACATTATTCTTTGTCATATGAACCATCCCGAAAGCAGCACCGCTGAAGGGCTTATGAGCGTAATTCCGCTACTGCAAGAGAAAGGATTCCGTTTCGTTAAACTTCAAGACTATCCTCTTTTCTCGCAGGAAAATGATAAAAAGGAAGGAGAAAAATGATTGGATCTGCAATTCTTTTAGGAATCGTTTCCATGCTCTTGCTCCCTCTTGAAATGTCAGCAGCTATTCTTATTGCCCTGACCCTTTGGCTGACTTTTCGTGGGGGCGTTTTGTTCTGCATTTTCCTAGGATGGGTTTTAGGCGTTTTTCTGGGGATGGTTCGAGCGGAAACACACCTTTGGACTGTTCTTTCGCTAATACCTGTGGGCATATGGTTCTTCATTAACTGGCGCCACAAAATAGCTTCAGATATAACTTTCGTAACTTGCGCCTTTCGAGAACCTCTCGTTCGCCGAAAATTACTCCGATATGGGGGGCTGATTTTTCCCTGCATTATCTACCCGTTTGGTGGCTCAGGCGTCATGAATAAATACCTTATGATCGCTACAGTTTTCTCTTTCGCTCTTGAGAAAATAAGTTGCCATGTCCCTTTCCTGTCTAAATGGCTAACTGTCATATCTCCAGAACCTTACGAGAGAAAAGAAAAATCTATTTCTGGCACAACGTGCTATCTTCTCGGCGCTTTTGTTGCGTCCCTTTTTCCAGATCCCGCTTCAGTTCAAGCCCTCGTCATGGCTACCATCGGAGATGCCTGGGCCGTACTTGTAGGACAGCGTTGGGGGAAAATTCCATGGCTGGAAGGCAAGACTCTCGAAGGAAGCTTGGCATGTTTTTGTGGTGCTATCTCTGGAGGATATGTTTTTGGACTGTTGGTTCCTATGGGACAGGCACCATGGCTCATATTACTCTGGGGCAGTTTGGCAACGCTCTTTACAGAGGGTCTTTTCAAACATGAGCTGGACAACCTTCTCACTGCACCAGTAAGCGCCGCAGTTATGACTGCCGTTATATGGGTGGCTTATATCCTTTAAAGTAAAAGACTATACACGTACATATCGGTCTACATCATAGACTACGGGATAAACATTTCCTGTTTTAATAGCACCAATAAAATCCTCTTCACTCCTCACAATACCAGGGAAAGCGGTGGCATAACGCCCTACTCTATTGACAAGATGAGCATCGCTACCGCCAAGGCAAGGAAGATCCAGCTCGCAAGCAAGATTATGAGCTCTAAAATTATGAGTAAGGCGAGTACTTCCGTTGAAAGATTCCACTCCATTAAGTCCAGGAAGAGAGCGAATAAAATTCCCCATACCTCTGCCATTATCCCGGAAAGGATGGGCACTCACAGCTATTCCTCCTTGTTGGGCAACAATATCCACCACATCAATAGCATGCATTTTCTTCTGAGGAACAGCGTCAAGACCAAAAATAAGAAGATCGCCTTCGTAAGTTAAAAGCTCAAGACCTACCAACACAAGAAAATTATGTTTTTTCGACAGTTCCTGAGCAAAAGCACGCATTCCCATGCTTTCATGGTCTGTGACACAAATACCATTAAGCCCAAGAGCTTGACCTCTTTGGATGGCTTCTTCTATGGGAAGAAAGCTATCGGAAGAAAATTCTTCTGAGTGAAGATGCGTATCTATAACCAGGGTTATTCCTCCTAAAATATTTCTTTATATGTTTTATAATATCATGTTATTTCAATAGCGATTATAAAGAAGCCTCTTCTTCTGTCAAGGACAATGTGTTCCTCCATATGCCATATCTGCCCAACTTTTGGGATGTACTTCAGAACCGCTTTTTATTTATGGTAGACTAAAGCGCTATGTATTTCTTATGCTAAGATGAAGTGGGTATACGTTACTATGCAGAGGAGGAAAAATTGTGGCTGAACGTTCAGGAGCAAGCGATCGAGCTTTCCAAAAAATCATAGGACTTGTTTTGTCTCATGAACTTAAACCTGGAGATAGAATTTATGAAACAAACCTGGCTGAAGAACTCGATATGAGCAGAACTCCCGTGAGGGAGGCTCTCTCTCGTTTAGCTTCAACAGGCTTTATTGAAAAAATGCCTAAGCAAAAAGGATATTTGATCCCTACTCTTTCTCCGGACGATATGGAACAAATTTACTACATGCGCATAACACTGGAGGGGAAAGCCGCACGAATTGCTGCGCGAATTGCTGACAAGAGAATGGCCGAAACCCTGACACGCATCAATGAAGAAGAGAAAAAGAGATATCTCGCTAACGAAAAAGATGAATATGCTGCCTTGAACGAGAAGTTCCATATGGCCATTGCTAAAATGTCAGGAAATACGTATCTGTATCGCTATATACAACAACTTTTTTGGCGTTCCAACCTCTATGTTTTCTTTTTCATGAGTTTTTATAATCTGGCCCAACTCAATAAGGTCCAGCCTGGATCCCAAATAAGGTTAAGCTACGAAGAACACCATAAAATTGTAGAAGCTATCACCGCTAACGACCCTGTTGCTGCAGAAAAGGCCATGCAAGAGCATCTTGTTATCGCCTATAACTCAATGCTTAATCCCCAAAAAAGTCCGCATATGTCCTTTGGAGAATTTGATATGTAGAGAAATAGAGGCCCTCCCTCTAGAGCTAGTAGAGGGCCTTCTTTTTTATTGTTCCTCAAAAAGTCCTCTTTTTATCACTCGTCCCTTTTCAAACATAATCTCTCCGCGAGCTATGACTGTGTGAAGAGAAAGTTCATCTTCACTTAAAAGGAGAAGATCCGCGTCACCACCTTCGACAATTCTTCCCTTTTCGAAAAGGCAAAGATGATCAGCTACATTCGTCGATACAATCCGAACTGCCGTTTCTATAGCTATCCCCTCGCGAATCATTTGCGTAAATTCTTCAAATAAAGCCTTCACCGGCGCGATAAGTGGTTGTAGTGTACCTGTATCGGGATTATGGACAGTCATGACTCCGTTGCCATCTGAACTCATAGTAATGCGGTTTTCAGCCACTCCTTGTTTCAAAAGCAATGCTACAGCTTGGCTGGGATTTACAGCTGAAATAAAACCATAACGACTCGAAACCCCAGCACTTATATCCACATATCCCCCTTCCCTTCCCCAAAAAACAGCTTCTTGAAGAACCTCCTGAGATCTGTTGAGGTGGGTTGGAGCGAATTGGTGAATAGGAATATCAGTTGTCTCTACAATATCTAAAAATGGACGAAGACGATGAGTTCCTTCCCCTATATGGATCATCACAACTCCAGATTTTCCAGAGAGGATGCCACCTACCCGTGCCTGTGATACAGTTTCTTGAAGGGTTTGTCGACTCACATGCGAAGACCGATGATCTGAAAAGGCAATTTTAAGACCTATTACTTTATCGATGAGCATTATATCGCTTGTAATATCACTTGTCAGAACAGGGCTGGGGATCTGATAGGCTCCTGTAAATATCTTTGTGGTTATACCTTCCATCTCTAAGGCACGGGCCTTCATGAGCAACTCTCGCAAAGAACGAGCAACACCATCCGTTCCTAGCAATCCCACAGCTGTTGTTATGCCCGCTTTAACGAGTAGGGAGAGAGGGGTAGGCGGTGTTCGGTAGAGAGGGCCTCCCTCTCCTCCGGCTCCATTAAAGTGTACATGTTGATCAATAAGCCCCGGAACAGCTAGAAGTTGGTCCCCCTCTATAATGCGAAAAACGAGGCCTGTTTCTTTCAATGCATTACAAGAAACATGGTCTTCAATCTTTATGATTTTCCCCCCGAAAATAAAAATATCCTTATAGCCCAAAGAGTTTGGAGCATAGACACGAACATTCCTAATTACAAGACCATTCATTATCATAGTCCCCCTCTTCTTTTAAAAATCAAGAAGAGCTCCTATTTTCACAGGAGCTCTCTAAACTTATCTTTTATCTTTTGCTTTCTATCTTCGGCCTGCAATCTAGCAGGACTCAAAGGTTCCTTTGCGAATAACCGTCCCTTCTTTCATCATTATAACTCCCTTAGCCACTACATAACGTAATGCTATATCGCTAGGAGTGATGATAAGAAGATCTGCATCATTCCCTGCAGAGAGACGTCCTTTATTGGCTAGTTTCAACCGATCGGCTACATTACTTGTCACTAAAGCGAGAGCTTCCTCTGTAGAGACTCCCGATTCCAGAAGAATCTCCCGCAGCGCCGTAAAGAGAGTTATAGGCTCGCCAATTCCCATACCTACAAGTTCACCTGCTTTATTAAACACTGGCATACTTCCATTGCCATCTGTGCTCATAGTAAACCTGGAAAGGGGGATATTTCGCAACCGCGCCTGACGCACTCCATCGCAGGGCTTCACCGAGTCACTATCACTTCCCATACTTGTAGTCATATCCGCAACTCCACCCTGTTCGCAATATTTAAGGGCTTCGTCAAAAAGCTTTTGATTTCTATTTACATGTGTAGGTACAATCTGACTCATAGGAATTTGTGTTCCAGCAAGAGCTTCTTGGATAATACCAAGCCCCCACTCTTCAGCTCCCATATGAGCTTCTACAATCCCCGCCTTCCCAGCCAGCATACCACCAACTCTCGCATCAGAAATCAATCTTCGCAACTCTTCTACTGTGGGATGGGATGACCGATGATCTGAAAGGGCCACCTTGGCTCCAATAACCTTATCGATAAGAACAATGTCTGTCATAACGTTTTCGGTAATGCTTACTGATGGAAGTCGATACGCACCGCTGTACATATAGGTACTTATCCCTTCGTTTTCGAGAGAACGTGCTTTTGCAAGAAGCTCTCTTAACGATCGAGACACACCGTCTGTACCAAGAGGCGCCACTGCCGTGGTAATACCGGCCTGAATAAAACTGCTTAGTTGGAGGGGCGGAGTTCGAAAATGAGGACCACCCTCTCCTCCAGCACCATTAAAATGGATATGGCTATCCATAAGGCCAGGTGTAACCCAGGCCCCTTCAGCGTCAATAATGGCAGCGTTTTTATCTAATGCCCGTACCGCCTCTTCCGAAATGTGAGTATCTATAGACAAAATAGAACGTCCTGCTATAAGTATATCTTTTCTCCCCAGAGATGTTGGCCCATAAACATGACCATTTTTAATCAGTAAAAGCCCCATACCTATCGCCTAGCCTCTCGCCTTAGATTTATCTGAAGGCCAAATGGCTATACCAGTAAAGCCGTAAAACCAGGCTGTTAAGAAACCGAGGTAGCATAAGAAGGCCCATGGCGCATAAGAAAACACCGGCACATCAAGAACGGTGGACATATAGATACCGGCAGCAGACCATGGGATGAGGGGAACTACCACAGTTCCAGAGTCCTCAAGAGTCCTGGAAAGAACTCGTCTTGAAACATTCATCTCATCACACAATTCGCGATACATAGTACCAGGAACAATTTCACTCAAGTACGAATTTCCCGTTCCCAGACCTGTCATGATACCTGAAAGAGAGATAGAGAAAACAAGTTTTCCCTTATTTCCACGAATAAACTTATCTCGCAATGCCGTGCTTATCCTGCTAAAAGTACCAGAATACTCAAGTTGACCGGCAAAAATATAAGCAAAGAAAACAACTGCAACAGACCCTGCCATGAACGAAAGTCCCCCACGGCTCAGTAACTTATCGACACTGGCCACACCTGTAGCAATTTTAGGGCCATTAGCCATTATCTTGACAACTTCAGGAACTGTATACCCTTGCATCATAGCTAAAGGTACTGCAGCCATCATGGCAACCCAAAGAACAGGAAGAGTGGGCTTCCTCATATAAGCAAGGATAAGAAGAACGACAGGTGGAATGAGAACGATTGGTGTCAGCGTAAACGTATTTTGTAACGCTGTCAGGATTTCGTTAATCTGACTCATATCGATAGCCCCGGAAGCTCTGGACCCAACAAGGGAATAGATCAAAAGGCTAATAATAAAGGCTGGAGCCGTAGTCCATATCATAGAGCGAATGTGATCAATAACATCTACTTCTGCAGTAGCAGCTGCCAAAACAGTGGTGTCAGAAACAGGGCTCAGCTTATCACCGAAATATGAGCCGGCTACAATAGCACCAGCAGCCGCTGCGGGAGAAACTCCTAATCCCATAGCTATCCCCATAAAAGCCACACCAAAAGTCGCAGCAGATCCCCAGGATGTTCCAGTTACAGTAGAAGATATACACGTAACGATAAAAGCGGCAAGAAGAAACGTTTTGGGAGTAAGAAGTTGAAGGCCAAGATAGATAATGTAAGGAATTGTTCCAGAAATCATCCAAGCTGCAATCATAGGTCCCACGGTGAGAAGTATCATAATAGCTCCCGAAGCTCTGGCCACCATGGGAACGATACCTCCGTTAAAAAGTTCATCCCATGTAAATTTATATCCAAAAACATACACAAAGGACGTAAACATAGAAACAATCATTAAGAGAAGAGCCGTATCGAAGCCAAAAAACAATTTCCCTACCATGATTATCGCAAGAATTGCACTAAAAATTCCAATGGAACCTGCTAAGCCAACTTCGCGATGTTCTTTTTCCACGGTCATCATATATTCCCTCCTTAATTGTGGTCGCTCTTAAAAAACACTGCAATTTTTCGCTCATTGTCACCCCCATAGAGGAAAAAGAATAATTGCATACTAACACGTATACGCAAATTTGTTCCTAAGAAGAAACGAAGATATTTTATCAAAAAGAAGATTCAAAGCATACCTACCGATTTTTAAAGGCTACACTTGACAAAAAAAGAATACGGAATGTACAATATCATCATCAATGGATATAGTTGTGTATCCATTGATGAGCAGGGGGATGCATATACATTATCTGTTCTTGACATTGCCCTTTACATATATTTTGCTTTCTTCCTTACTTTTTGCATATTACATCCTTGAAATCTTGCAATGCATCCCCATTTTTCTCTTCGACTTGGAGTTTTATGCTCTATGGAAGGGAGTGATGCCTGAAGAAACGACAAAAAACGTCTTATAATCCCATCTCAGCTAAGAGGAGGTCGTTCTTCATGGGTGTTTTCAGTAATGCTTTTGAAAAGAAATGGTTTTGGATCTTCATGTTTATGTACGTTTTAATTATGATTCCTTTCCCTTTTTTTTTCTCCACGAAGTACATTCCGTCAATAGCAGGACTTCCCTTGTTTATCGTAGGTTGGACCCTTCATACGGCAGCGACAATGGTTCTCATCTACATTTTTTATAAGCAGGCCATGTCTCGTCCCGAGTACCACGAATTCGACGAAGATAGTGGAAAATAGGAGGGAATAATCATGGATGCTGTCTCTACATTAATCCACCCAATGCCTGGTGCTTTTTATTCTGTTCTTGGTTTTTATTTTATTTTAATGGCGCTCATTGGTTACTACTCTGCCAAAAACACAAACACGCTCCAAGACTTCTTTGTTATGAGTGGTAAGGCTGGAGCTATTGTAAGTGGTATTGCATACTTCTCTACTCAATACAGCATGAGTACCTTCATGGGATGCCCAGCCACTTGCTATAAAGTAGGCTTTGCGGGCCTATCTATATCCGTTCCCGGCCTTGTTTTCAGCATGATCATCCCTGCACTCTTTGTAGGGAGGAAATTAGTCCACCTCGGCCATAAATACAAATTTCTTACTATGGCCGATTATCTTGCAGATCGTTTTGAATCTGACGGATTGCGCGTTCTCCTTGCTGTTCTTATGATCATTTTTCTTATCCCCATGATGGGTGCACAAACTATTGGTGCCGGCATTATTCTGCGTACCTTTACTGGTGCACCTGAATGGGTAGGTATTGTAGCCATGGGAGTCATTGTCATCTTATACTGCATGAGCGGTGGAATTCGCGGCGCCATGCTCACAGACGTGGTGCAGGGGTCTCTCATGGTTCTTACAGCTATCGTAACCTTCATTATTTCAGTGAAAATAGGGGGAGGCTTCTCCTCTATTTCCCAAAAACTTCTGGAGCTGAACCCAGAGTATATGAGCCATCCTGGGGTCGGGGGATCCTATGGCTGGGGAAATTATGTTTCCATGATCGTTATGTGGAGCTTTTTCTCTATCGGCCAACCCACGTTATTCACAAAATTTTTTGCTATGAAAGATTATAAGGTCATGTTCAAAGCCGTGATTCTGGGAACAATCGGCATGTGGCTTGCCGCAACTCTTATTGAGTGGTCTGGCGTCAATGCTATCGTATCCATTCCTCTCTTAGAAGGGAAACAAATCGACTTTGTTGTTCCTCTGATTCTTCAGCAGAGCGTATCCCCCTTCGTTTCTTCTGTTCTCATAGCAGGCATTATGGCTGCGGGAATGTCCACAATCGATAGCCTCCTTATCGTCTCTACTGGCGCAGTAACGAGAGATATATATCAGAAGCTTTTTAATCCTGAAGCTACCGATGCTCATATCCTTAAAATATCGCGGTACGTTACAGTCATTATTGGGGTCATCGCCATTCTTTTTGGTATATCCCGGCCAGCAACCATCTTTAAGCTCATTCTCTTCGCCTTCGGTGGATTAGGAATTTGGGCTGCGCCTATTATCTTGGGAATGTACTGGAAAGGCGCTACAAAAGCTGGCGCTTTTGCTTCAGTTGTTGTAGGAGAGATACTCTTTGTTCTTATGACTCTCAAATTCAAGTCTTGGGCTTTCGGATTTAACCCCTTAATCGTTTGCTGGATCTATGCAATGATCGTTATGGTCATCGTCAGCAAGTGTACTCGTCCAGCTTCCCAAGAAACTTTAGAGAAGCACTTCGCATAACCTTACCCTACTCTAAAAAGCCCTGGCCGTTTACAGCCAGGGCTTTTTATAAAAATAAGCTTTAGTTTCACTCAGAAAGGAGCCAATACTAATGTATTTAGCCTCTCTTACATGGAAAAAACTCGAGGAAAGTATTTCTGAAGAAACCATAGGACTTATTCCCTTAGGGAGCGTGGAGCAGCATGGCCCTCTCGGCCCTCTCGGAACCGATTATATGATTCCTGAAGAGCTGGCAAAACGAATAGAAGCCGCATACCCAGATCGAGTGCTTCTTGTACCAACAATGCCTTACGGAGTCTGTCCCTATCACACTTCTTTCCCCGGGACTATCGATATGGGGCTCGAAGTTCTAGCAGAAGTTATGACCCGAATAGCGATGGGCCTTATGAATGCAGGTATTAAAAAAATAATTTTTCTTAATGGACATGGTGGCAATGGTCCTTCGCTAGATAAGGCGGCATTAGCTGTTTACAATCGCGGCGGTATAGCTGCAATTGTAGATTGGTGGGTCCTTGCGGGACAACTGAATTCTACGTGGTCTGGCGGACACGGAGCTGGTCAAGAGACATCAGTCATGATGGCCATTAAACCAGATTTGGTACATATGAAGGACTTTTTCCCTGCAGAAATACACCACCTCAGTGATACCCTTCAGAATACCCATATCAGCACTGTCTTTTTCGGCAAAGGTTCTGTAAGAGTTATCCGGAACGTGAAAGATGTTACATCTAATGGCGCTTATGGTGGAACGGATGTCCCTGAAAAAGCGAATGCGCCATGGGGGAAAGAAATTATTGAAGGAGTCTCCGCATACCTTGTTAATTTTACTGAAGAGTTTCTGAAAGTCTCTCATATCTATCGCTCTGATGAGGCTTAGATATGCTTTCCCCAACAGAAAAGGAACTATGCGCTTCTCTCTCAGGGCCTCAGCTTTTTGACGATACAAAAACTATTGCTTCTTTTAATCGACTTTCTGGAAGCCAAGGAGAAGCAGGAGCCCTAGATTTCATAGAAAATCAGCTTCAGGCAACTGGGGTTCCTTTCCAGCGTTATTATTTCCCGGCTATTTTAAGTACCCCCCAAGAGGCGCATTTTTCCTATGTTGACGCTCAGGGAGAAAAGAGGAACGTTCCTTGCAAAACATGGAGTTTCACACCTTCCACAGCTCCTCAAGGCATTACGGCTCCATTACGGCTTATGGCCCCTCAAGCATTGGAACATCATCCCCTTACCTTTTGGGCAGAACGAAACCCTTCTGAAAATAAAAAAGATCTTGAAGGAATCATAGTCGTCTCAAGAACATCGAATCCCGTAGCCATTATGGATGCCGAGCGTCGTGGAGCCATTGCTTTTGTTATTCTCTGGTCTCAAGGCGATGAGGAACTTATTCATGAAGGGAATGTAAACATGGTATGGGGTACGCCAGAGCCGGAACAGACAGGAATGTATACTTCCATTCCTGTCATTGTTCTCTCAAAACCCGTAAGTGACACTCTCGCATCGACGCTACAAAAGGAAACTCTCCAGGGAACAATATATACAAACGTTCTCCAGGCTGTAACAAACATACCCGTTCTTGAAGCTGTAATTTCTTCGGATACAGAATCTCCATATTATCTTCTCGTTGGAAGCCACCTAGATTCTTGGCACTATGGAGCATCTGACAACGCCACCGGCAATGCGATTGCCCTAGCGTTGGCAGAAACCTTTGCGAAATTGAGAGGGAAAAAATTTGGGCTTCGAATCTGTTGGTGGTCAGGTCATTCAAACGGACGTTATGCCGGATCCTCCGCTTTCGCATCTCGTAACTTCATTTCTCTTAACAGACATTGCTTAGCCTATTCAAATATCGATATGCCAGGGATGAGAGGGGCTTCAAATTTTTCTCGAATAACGGTGGGCTCCGACCTCATGAATTGGGGCGCATCTGTTATAGAGGATCTCACTGGACAAAAAGGTGTCTGGGGAGCCCATGTTCGAGGGTGGGATCAATCTTTTCAAAATATCGGCATTTCTCCATACCTTATTTGGTCCTCCACTCTTCCAAAAGGCAGTCCCTACACAACCTCCAACAGCTTCATGAGTTGGTGGTGGCATACAGAAAAAGATCTTCCACAGTACACCGATAGCTCCATTTTGAAGCAAGATGGGCAAATTTATCTTCTCGCCCTTTCGCGAATATTATGTGCTTCGTCTTTCTCGTACAATATCCGCGCTCTTATTGAAACTATTACAGCGCGTCTCGACCAGCCTCTTTTCAAGGCGTTTAAAAAGCAAGACGAGGCAAAATCCATAACTCAAGAACTTCAAAGAATTCAAAAAACTCTGAGAGATCCCTTGTCTCTCGAGAAGCAATTATCTTACATAAGGAATCTTAATCGGATTCTCTATGCTTTTAAAGCTCCGGAACTACAAGATTGGGCTATTAATCTTGATTACATCCCCGGCCTCTCTTTAGCCCTTTCCTCTTCTCCGCAAACTTCAAGAGGGCATATTATTGTGCGGCATTTTATGGAAAACCAACTCAACAGAATTATATTATTGCTTCAACAACTTCAATAACAAATAAAGCCGATCGAATGAACACATCGATCGGCTTTATTTGTGGATAACTTACACACCTGTGTGTATATATTTCCATAGGATCCCTATATCCGTTTCATTTCTGATATTTTTAATACTTGACTGATTATTAAAAGCAGTATATAAAAAACATGCTTATTGCTTTTGTACGACGACTCTTAGTGAATCGTTCCCCCCTTGTAATAGCAATGATACAACATAGCAAAGGAGGGCTTTATATGGTAGAAAACAAGAAAAAGTCGTCAGCAAGTGGCCCTGGTCTTTTCCAACGCTTCATCAAAGGTATTGAAATTATCGGAAACAAACTTCCTCACCCATTCTGGCTCTTCGTCACCCTTTCACTTATCGTCATTATTCTTTCACTCTTACTCTCAAAAGCAGGGGTATCTGTTACATACATGGCTGCTGGGAAAGGAGGAGAAGCCGCAAAAGAAACCACTGTGTCCGTTACCAACTTGATTAGTTATAAAGCGCTTCGTCCTTTCTTTGCAGACTTTGTAAAAACGTATGTAGGATTTGCGCCTCTGGGTCTCATTATGACTATGATGCTTGGGATTGGGCTCATCGAGCAAACAGGCCTCATTTCAGCTCTCATGAGAAAAACTATTATGGGTGCACCCTCTTTTCTTGTCACAGCGGTTCTCGCCTTCGTAGGTATCAACGCTAACCTAGCATCTGATGCCGGCATCATTTTCACTCCTGCTATTGGTGCTGCCGTTTTCAAAGCGTTGGGGCGAAATCCATGGGTCGGAATCGTCACAGGTTATGCCGCTGCCTCTGGAGGCTTCACTGCGAATCTGTTTATTGCCGGAACAGACGCTCTTTTAGCTGGAATCACAGAGTCTGTAACCAAGGGGATGAACATTCCCGGGCCTGTTCATCCCCTTATCAACTGGTACTTCCTTGTAGTGGCAACCTTCGTTATAACCTTTGTAACAACCTTCGTTACAGAACGATTTACAGTCAAAATTCTTGGCGATACTCATGGACATGAAGATGAATCGGAACTTCTGAAACATGCTGTAACTCCAGAGGAAAATCGTGGGCTTCGTTACGCTCTTATAGCTGCTATCATATGCATTGGTCTTTTGCTCTACCTTACGGTGCCCCAGGGCTCATTCTTCAGGGCTGATGATGGCAGCATTGTTCCAAAGTCTCCGCTTCTATCTGGCGTCGTAGCTATTATCTTCTTTCTTTTCTTTTTTGTGGGAATTGCCTATGGATATGGGTCAGGCAGCATCAAAGAAGCTTCTGATATTCCGAAGCTTATGCAAAAAGGATTGCAAGGCAGCCTGAGCTTTTTGGTTGTGGCATTACCTGCCTCTCTATTCATTAACCTTTTCAACACAAGCAACATGGCAACCATACTTTCCGTGCGAGGTGCAGAATGGCTTGAAGCTATGAATCTCGGCGGAATTCCTCTCCTCGTCATGTATATATTGCTCTGTACATTCCTCAATCTCTTTATCATGAGCGGTTCTGCAAAGTGGCTTATATTAGCTCCCATATTTGTACCCATGTTCTCCATGGTAGGTTTTTCTCCAGCCCTCACTCAACTTGCCTACAGAATTGGAGACTCATCTTCAAATATTATTACCCCTCTTTCCTACTACCTCCCAGTAGTTATCGGTCTAATGGAGCAATATAAACCAGAGGGACACACAGAACCTGTAGGAATGGGCACCGTCATCTCTCTGGCCATGCCCTATACTATTGCTTACCTCATATTCTTCACTCTTCAGCTTATTGTGTGGTACATCTTTAACCTTCCAATGGGACCAGGAGCTGGGTTGTTTCTATAAAATAAGAACTACTCTATAGGGGGGAATACCAAAGAGGCTGCTATTAAGGCAGCCTCTTTGGTTATTGGTTATTGGTTATTGGTTATTCGTTACTCTTAACATCTTTTAACACTGGCAATAATGCTCCAACATAATGTTCCAAAGATCTAGTCTCTCCAAAACTGGTCGAGGTACTAACATGGAAATCTGTACAACCCCAGGAAGTCTGCCAATATCTACCTGGCCGGTAAGGGTACATCGATTTCTAATCTCTGGCAGCATCATTCCTGTTAGGGAAACCATACGCATAAGTCCATTATCAACAGCTTCGTTAAGATTTTTCCCCGTTCCTACTACTTGAAGGGGTAAAACCTCCTGTTCGAGATCAAAACCCCACGAAGCAGCAATATTTAAAGCTTTTTCCATTATTTCTGGGGAACGAAGTTTTACAATATCCGGGAGGTCATTATGAGTAGGGAGAATAATTGGTCCATCAAGAGTCAGCCCTTTAATGATATGAACTTCAATAATTACTTCTGCTGATACATCAGTTGTGTGGCCAGCGATCTCTCCATCTCCCATCATGGCATGGACATCTCCAACATAAATACCGCCGCCAAAAACCTTCACAGGAACAATGACGAGAGAACCTTCCACAACCTCATTCACGTCCATGTGGCCGTCGGTACGATCCTTCAATGCCTCTTCAGTTAAGGCATACTTATGAGAAGCGCCTACAAGGAAACTTCCAAAATCACCTGCATTATGAGATGCTGGCATAGCCGCTGCTGGGCAACTCCCCATATTCCCTACCATAGGACGCAACGGAGCAATAATACCCGACAGATCTCCACGAGCAATAATATTTGCCGAGTACTGTCTGGATTCTGGGGGAAGAGCACTAAAATGTGCCGCATCACAAGCTATCTCTGCTGCTACATCAGGAGGAACCGTTACCGCTACATTTCTATTGTCATCCATCACTATCGTATAAGTACTTTCAAGTTTAAAGGGATGTACAGGAACACCACACTGTTTACAACGTATGGCATCTTCTCCTATTCCTTCTATATATGTTTCAGGATTTATGACTCCACAGGCAGGACATCGTTTCGCTACAAAAGGATCCCCTTGAAAATGCCCTTCCTGGGGCTTATCGGTACCAGATGTAGTGGCTAATGAAAGGACATGTATTTTTCGTACTTTTAACGCAATGGCATCTCCAACTTCTGCCCCTTCTACAGCTATAGGCCGGGTCACCTCATGACCACTCGGGAAATCTGGAGTAATCATCGCTCCCCAGCACCCCGGACTTACACGAGCAACAATAACACCTCCATCTCTCACAGGACCATCAAAAGTTTCAGAAGGATCTAAGACCCACACCATATCTCTCGTATTTACAATACTCCGAGTCATGATATACCTCCTTCTTTAGTCAATAGAGATCAAATTCTTAATACCCTTTTATAAGGGTCACAGCTATCCAAAAATTCTCAAAGGAAGTCAGGGCTTCCAATAAAATTTTTCCAGAAAGAGGTTTCTCTACGAATCGAACCATATAATCAGCCGTTTCGAAAGGAATCATTTCACCAGGAGTGGAAATAAAAATAATGGGGAGATAAAAAAAGGCTGGCTCACTTCGTATTTCCGACAAAAGCTCCTCACAGCCATGATTAGGCAACGCACAATCTGTAATCACCACATCAGGCTCGGAACGATCCCAATATTTACCTACTTGGCGAATATAATCGAGAGCCTCATATTGATTACAAACAATGTGTAAAGAGTTAACGATCTTTTCTTCTCTCAACAGTTTTCGCATTTCTTGGGCATACTGTTGATCCCTTTCCACCAAAAGAACTTCCACTACTTTTACACGTTTACCTCCCATAAAAAATCTCCCCCTTTAAAAAACTGGGGGACGACGAAAGAATCAGGGTTTTTATATACTAGCATCCATTTTCGAATTTTGCGAATTTTAAAATAAAGAGAACCGCCAATGTCCCACCCTCCAAATGCTGGATAGAAAATCCAGCATTTGGAGGGTGCACGTCACAAAGGCGGCTCTTTTTATTTTTAATTAATTATACGCTAAACGTATCTCTTCATCGCCAATAACAGCGGAGATCAGGTCTTGCCACATTGGAGAGTTCCATGTGCCTAGAGCGGAGTGAACAGTGTAGTATTTCTCAGGAATGGGGTGAGTCCCCACTACAACGTCGAGGCCAAAAGCTTCTTTAATATATTTTTTAAAATAATCAATTCTCGGACATGGAGGATAGCCAACAACCATACCTGTAGCAAGATGCACAACATCCGCTCCATTTTTCTTCATCTCTGCCGGAGCATATTCCACATTTCCACCGGGACATCCATTACACGTCGTGTACCCCACAAGTTCTAATTCTCTGTCTTTGTAACGGGCGAATCCTCCCTCTCTGTTATGAAGGGCTCTGAGACATTTCCCTCCTGCGCAAGTTCCATATCTATTACAGATAATAATACCAACGCGTACGACGTCTTTCATTCCCAATTCCCCCTCCGTCTTTATATAGTATTGACTTCTATAGGTCATCATGACGGAAACAGCCTCGCCGACGGCCACAATACCGTCGCCTCCACCCTTTTCCTAAGAGAGTGCATGGAAGATCTTGTGTCTTTTTGCACTCTTTCACTTTAGATGCGCATTCACCACACATTCCAGCAATTTCAAGACTCTGAGGAATAGGCTGAAAACCTGCCTCTTCAAGCCATTTCTTAATAATTTTTTCTTTTTCTTCTTCATTCTTGAGATGAAGAACCTTTCCACAACAACGGCAATAAAGATGGAAATGAATAGACGAAGAAGGAAGTTCAAAGCGTTCAAAACCTTCATCAAGAGAAAAACGATAGAGCAACCCCATGTCAGAAAGAAGGCCTATTGTTCTATACACTGTAGCAATACCTATGGAGGGATCTTTTTCGTGGGCCTTTTCCCATATCAGTTGTATATTACCGTGTTCGGCCTCCCCTTCAATAAGCACATCTATAATTGTCTGGCGCTGGTTTGTTAAACGAAAACCAGCCTTTTTAAGGGCTTCAACATACTCCTCGCGTTTAACCTGATCGTTTTGATCCATAGAGTAAAAACTCCTTTTTCAACATATCTATTAATGGGTAGGAAGAAAAGCCCCTACCTCGTAACACTTTTTACCATATAGCTTGACAAATATCTTAACAGAGAATAGGATTTATATGCAAATGATAATCATTATCAATAAGGAGGAAAAATAACATGCCTGGTTTTGATAGAACAGGACCGCGTGGTATGGGACCAATGACAGGTGGTGGCAGAGGTTTATGTCACTTTGGATATGTGCGTAGACGATTCTCACGATGGGGTCGTTGCTTCTTCGGTTTAGGCCGTGGCATGGGGAGAGGTTGGGGTATTTATAATGCTCCAGTAGATTGGGATTATGCTCCTACGACTCCTACGATTGAAGAAGAACGAAATATGCTCAAGGAAGAATTATCTCTGCTTGAAAACGAGATGGAAAATATTCGTAAACGCATGGCAGAAATTGAAGAAAATAAATAAAAAGGAGCTTTCCCATGAAGATAGCAATTGCTAAAAACGGAGGTAACGTATCAGAACACTTTGGACACGCAAAAGAATTTCTCGTTGTTGACGTAGAGAATCAAAAAGAAATAGCACGGGAAATTGCAACACCTCCGCAAGGAGAACATGTGCCAGGGGCTATGCCTCATTGGATCGCATCCCTAGGTGCCAATCTTGTCATCACTGGCGGTATTGGACAAAGGGCATCTCAAATGCTGAGAGATGGAGGAGTGAACGTAGCTTGCGTACCTCCTCTTTCCGTAGAAAAGACACTCAGAGCGTTTCTCGATAATTCTCTTGAGATTGTTGGCGACCAATGTAGTCACGATCATTCTTCTCTTTAGGAGGGGAATATGTTTCGATTAACCGTAGTTAGTGGCAAGGGAGGAACTGGTAAAACATGTGTTGCCTCCTCTCTTGCCTTTGCTATTCGAGGAGGAACAGTTATTGACCTTGATGTAGATGAACCTGATCTTGGTTTAGTTTTAAACATCCAAAATCCGGAAAGTGAATCTATTTACAAGGTTGTTCCCCAGATAGATGCCAAACGATGTGTAGGATGCGGCATATGTGCTGATAGTTGTGTTTTTGGCGCCCTCAATCAGTTTGGTACGAACGTGCCGACAGTCAATATGAAATTATGTCATGGATGTGGCGTATGCGAGTATGTATGCCCTCAAAAGACCATTAAAGACAGTCAAACACAAATAGGGGAATTGAATAGTAAGCGTACTGAGAATTGGTGGTTTCTTGAAGGCAGATTAGATATAGGAGAACCTAATCCAGTTCCTGTTATACATGCTGTTCTCGAAAAGGCAAATTCTTTGCCCTTTCCACAAATTGTAGACGGACCTCCTGGGACAGCGTGCCCTATGGTTGCCGCCATTGAACAATCACATTTCGTCGTGCTGGTTACAGAGCCAACACCCTTTGGACTTTCTGACCTTGTCTTGGCCGCGGAAACTGTTCACGAACTTCAGATTCCCGCAGCTGTGGTTATCAATCGGTCTGACCTCGGTAATAGTAAAGAAACAGAAGTCTTTTGCAATAAAATAAATGTACCCATACTCGCTCGCTTGCCATTTTCAAAAGAAGTTGCACATGCTTATGCAGAAGGGACAGCCCCCTTTTGTGTTGATCGAAAATGGCGAGAAGCAACATACACTATTCTTGACCATGTTAAAGAGGTGCTCTCATGAACCCAAAAGAAATTGTAATTGTCAGTGGAAAAGGAGGCACTGGTAAAACATCAATTGTGTCAGCTTTATGCGCTCTCTTCAGCAAGAAAGCCCTCTTTTGTGATGTAGATGTAGACGCGCCCAACCTCCAGATTTTGCTCCATCCTAACGATGAAGAGTCTTTTTCATTTAGTGGTAGGAAAATACCTCAAATAGACTCTGAACGTTGCAATCTTTGCGGGAAATGTGTGAGTTTCTGTCGCTTTGATGCCCTCAAAAAAGAAATGGATGGTATCTCCTCTCTATCGTGGAAATGTGAAGGATGTGGTGGCTGTGCTCTTATATGCCCTCAAAATGCCATTACTATGAATTCGTACGAACAGGGCCAATATTGGCGGGGACAAACGTCTTTGGGCCCCCTCTGGCATGCTCGTCTTCATGCAGGAGAAGAAAATTCAGGAATGCTTGTTGCCAAGCTTCGCAACAAAGCTCGAGAAGAGGCTTGTAAGAAAGGGTACCCCTTTGTGATTGTTGACGGCCCCCCAGGAATCTCCTGCCCGACAATTTCGGCTCTTACAGGATCGACATTGGCTATAGCTGTTACAGAGCCTTCTCTATCAGGTCTTCATGATCTTCTTCGTCTTGGCGATCTGTGTTCCTCTTTGGAAGTTCCTTTAGCTGTCATTCTCAATAAAGCAGATCTTTCAGAAACAAGAAATGCGGAAATACAAGATCGGGCTAAAAGCAAAAATTGGCAATTTTTGGGTTCTATTCCTTTTAGGCCTGATGTTGTAGAAGCGATATCAAATAAAGAAATTCCTTTAGACGCTTTACATCCAGAAATAGAAACTATTTATACAAACTTGCTTCAAATAATCAATAACATAAAAATGTGAGGTGTGCACATATGCGTATTGCTGCAGCTGTCAATGAACCAACTATAAAAAGCCTTATAGCTGAACGTTTTGCCCGGGCTCCTTATTTTATAATTGTTGATGAAAATGGGAATCTCCTTGAAGCCATTGAAAACACAAATGCAGAACAGGGACACGGAGCTGGGGGAGCTGCTGTTCGTCTGCTCTCAAAACATAATATAGATCTTGTAATTGTGCCCCGTTTAGGGCCAAATGCAGAAGAAGCTTTGGCACAAGCTGGAATTAAGCACTTTAAAGCAGAAGGTCTCACACTTGAAGAAGCCTTATACTCCCTTGAAGGGAAAGGGGCGTCCTTGTAAGGACGCCCCTTTTTATCATTTAAAATGTGAGTCGATCTACAATTTCGTCGATAGTTTGATATGAGATATTCAAAGCAGGAAGGAGCCGAATACTGCCACCAGCCACATTCAAGAGCACCTTTCGCTCTAACGCTTTTTGCTTCACGTCTTGAGCATTCATTGTAGAAACACCAATCATGAGACCAAGCTGGCGGATATCCATGGACCACGAAAGTTTTTCCAATTTCTTCGCAAAATAGGCTCCTTTTTCCTTCACTTCTTCTAGAAATTCTTCTGTGAGGGCCTGTAGAACTACTTTCCCAGCCGCAAGAGAAATAGGGTTAGGGGCAAAGGTAGAACCATGATCCCCCTCTTGAAAAGGAGACCACCCACAGAAAATAGTGGCTCCTAAAGGCAACCCTCCACCAATGCCTTTTCCACAGGTAATAATATCAGGCTCTAACCCCCAATGTTGAAAAGAGAAAAAGCACCCCGTCCGTCCTAACCCTGCCTGAATTTCATCAGCTACAATGTAATATTTTTTGTCTTCCTTAAGTTCCGCTACCGCTTCGACTAAAGAATGAGGCAATGGCAATACTCCAGAGTTTCCCTGCACACACTCTAAAAATACACCTGCAATATCATGAGAAGCAGCATATTCTCGAAAGACCCTAACGTCTTTAGGCAAAAAAACTACGTCGGGCAATAGCGGCTCAAAAGGTTCTCTTATACTGGGACTCCATGTAACAGAGAGGGCCCCGCATGTCCTTCCATGGAAGTTCCCAATAAATGAAACAAGCATCCCTTTTTTTCGATATTTTCGAATAGCCTTCAATGCAGCCTCTGTAGCTTCGGCTCCTGAATTGGCGAAATAAACATCCCCTTCTCTTCCCGCCATCTGGCAGAGAAGCCTCGCCACTTCGACTCCATCAGGGTCAGAGAAATAGTTTGAGATGTGAGCATAACGCTTCATTTTCTCTGTCACAGCTTCTACGACAGCCGGATAGCTGTGACCTAAAGGAAGAACACCAATCCCAGCGAAGGTATCAAGAAAAACGCCCCTATTCGTTGTGATCTCCGAGCCCGATGCCGAAAGGATAGTGAGGTCAAAGGGGTGATAGACTGGGCACAGCATTATTTCTGATGCTCCGTTAAACCAAATTCCTCTACCAAAGCTTTTACTGCGCGGTCAGCATTTTCTTTGGTAACAAGAGTGGAAATTTTTATTTCAGATGTACTCGTCCCGAGCATAGAGATTTTTTCTCGGCATAAAGCAGAAAAAAAGCGAGCCGCCACGCCCGGCGCCGACTCCATACCCACACCTACGGCAGAAATTTTTGCCACTCTATCATCTTCCGTTAATCTCCATCCAGAATAGGAGGAAAAGACTTCCTCTACAGTGGATCGCACAACTGCTCCCTTTCCTTCCACCACTGTAAATGTAAGATAAGAATGCCCGTTATCGTTTACTGTGGATATCATATCCACATTTACACTTTTTTCAGCCAATGCCGTGAATAAAACACTCATGGCCTCATTACCTCCGGGCATGGGGCTAATAGTAACCTTTCTCTGGTTCGGGTCGGCCGTCACTCCTGTAACGACCGGTTGCTCCAACCATTCAGGCAATGTACTCACTACAAGGGTCCCCCTTTCATCAGAAAAAGTAGAGGCACAGTAAAGTTCGACGTTATATTTTTTTGCTATTTCCACGGCCCTCGAGTGGAGAACTTTCGCCCCCATGGACGAAAGTTCTAACACCTCACTGTATGTGACATAATCAAGTTTTTTAGCGGAAGGACATATTTTCGGGTCGCACGTATAAATACCAGCTACATCACTGTAAATTTCACATCTGGCTTTTGCTTTAGCAGCAATAGCCACAGCTGAGGTATCAGAACCTCCTCGCCCTAAAGTCGTGACCTCTCCCTCAGGCGTAATCCCCTGAAAACCTGTTACGACCACTACATGCCGTCGTTCCAGCTCCCGTTCAAGTTTCGCCATATCAAGATCCACAATACGAGCATTGCAAAAAGCACCTGTAGTGACCATCCCCAGCTGAAAAGCATTATAAGAAACTGCGGGAACGCCAATATCGTTTAAAGACATGGCCAAAAGAGCAGCCGAAACCTGCTCGCCTGTAGCTAAAAGCATATCGAGTTCCCGAGGAAGAGGCTCTTTCGAGACCTGCCCTGCCAATTCAATAAGGTTGTTTGTGGTTTTACCCATAGCAGAAACGACAACCACTAACTTTTCTCCAGTTTCTACTCGCTTCTTTATTTTTTCTGCAATACTTCGGATCTTCTCTGGTGTCGCTACTGAAGAACCACCGTATTTCTGCACAATCACTTGTCCAGACCTCCTGGATCAGAGGTTTCTCAGGTCTTGTACGATCTGAGTTTTGTCAGCTGTTTTTTCATCCACCATTTTAATAACACGAGCAGGAGAACCTGCAACTACAGCGTTAGATGGAACATCCCTTGTTACAATGGCACCAGCAGCAACAACAGCCCCTTTCCCGATGTGCACCCCTTCGAGAATAACGGCATTAGCTCCCACCAAAACATTGTCTTCAATCATAACCGGGGTCGCGCTTGGCGGCTCAACAACTCCTGCAACTACAGCCCCTGCGCCAATATGGCAATTGGAACCAATCATAGCCCGTCCACCAACTACAACGTTCATATCGATCATTGTGCCAGGCCCAATAATAGCTCCGATATTGATAACGGCTCCCATCATAACAACCGCACCTTTACCGATGTCTACCATATCGCGGATAATGGCACCTGGTTCAATTCGAGCCTCATATTTGGTGAGATTGGCCAATGGAAGAGCAGAGTTACGGGCCTCAACCTCTATATGTACAGCATTGATTCGGCTGGCATTCGCCGACAGGGCGGACTCCACTTCTTTGTAATCTCCAATGAGAAGACCGAAATGGTCGCCCCCAATAAAAGTAAGGGCTCCCCATGCGCAACCTTCAAAATGACCAGAAATAAAGGCCTTTGTGGGGGTCCTTTTTTTAGATTCCTTAATCAACTTGATGATTTCTTCGGCGCGCATGCAATAACCTCCTCAAAAGCATAGAATCCTGGTTCAGCTGTCACAGCAAACTGAGCCGCCCGCAAGGCTCCAAGAGCAAAAACTGTCCTTGAAAGAGCCCGATGGGTCAGTTCCAGAACTTCTCCTTCATTGGAGAAAAAAACTGAGTGATCTCCAGGAACGCCTCCCATACGTAAGGAATGGGTAGGACAGTTCCGCCCTGTAGCTTCCTTCAAAAGGAGCGCCGTTCCGGAAGGGGCATCTTTTTTGCGATTATGATGAACCTCGACAATTTCAAGATCCCAGTCAGAGAGATAAGAAGAAAATTCTCTCAAGATCATTTTCAGAACATTCACTCCTACCGAAAAGTTAAAACTTTGAATAACAGGAACATCCTGTCCCAGAGAGCGAAGATGGTCTACGTCCTCTTTTGTAATGGCCGTAGTGCCAATGACCAAAGCTGCCCCATGCTCTCGACACAACTCTATGGTTCGAGGAAAAGCCGTACGACTGGAAAAATCCACAATTACTTGAGGCGTATCGTTGCACCACTCCCCATCAACATCCACTGAGAGGCAAAGTGTATGATCAGCAAAAACTTTCTGAATCTCCTGCCCCATTCGGCCCGAGGCCCCAATCAATCCGTACCGCATCACAGAATGCCACATTCCTTCATAGCGCTATCCACAACAGCCATAGCTCGTTCCGATGCTGAAACTAAGGGCAAGCGAAGTTCGTTAGCGCACAATCCCAAGCTACTGACTCCATATTTCACAGGAACTGGGTTCGTTTCGCAGAATAGCCCTTTCATTAAGGGGAAAAGACGAAGGTGAAGCTCACGGGCTTTTTCTACATTATTGGCGAGAGCATATCGAATCATGTCAGATGTCTCTCGTGGCGCTACATTGGAAAGCACCGAAATAACTCCATCGCCTCCGGCATTGACAAGGTGAAAGGCTTGGTCGTCATTTCCTGATAATACAAGGAAATCAGGACGCTGTTTTCGAACCTTTCGAATGAGAAAATCCACCTGAGCTTCATCACCTGAAGCTTCTTTAATTCCTGCAATATTGTCTATCTCAGCAAGACGAAGGACTGTTTCAGGAAGAATATTGATCCCCGTTCTCCCTGGAACATTGTAAATAATCAGAGGCGTATCTCCAATACCCGAAGCAACAGCCCTAAAGTGCTGATAAAGCCCTTCCTGAGGAGGTTTATTGTAATAAGGCGTCACCACTAACACCCCATCAGCACCTAAAGAAACTGCTTGCTTCGATAATTCCAAAGCCACTGCCGTAGAGTTAGAACCTGTTCCAATCACAACAGGTATCCGTCCAGATCCCATTTTGACGGCAAAGCGAATGATCTCTTCCCGCTCTTTCATCGTTACAGCTGGAGCTTCACCAGTCGTTCCCAGCACAACAAAAAAGTCCACGCCACCATCCATCTGAAAAGCAAGAAACCTCTCAAAACTCTCATAATCCACCTTGCCTTCTCTGAAAGGTGTAATCACTGCTGTTCCTGTTCCCCTAAAAATCATCTGGCACACCTCCTGCTATAGAGTACGGGCATTAAGTGCCCGATGTTTCTGTAGAATGCGAACGGCATTTGTCGCCGCTCCCACTCGAATATTATCAGCAACATTCCACATTAAAAATCTAAATTCATCGAAAGCACGAAGACGAGAAATATAAACGAAGTCTGTTCCTGCAGCTTCAATGGGAGAAATAATATCGTCAGTAAGCACCACATTCTCACTCTCCAACAATGCATCCCTCACTTGTTTCAAGGAAGCAGATCGACGAGTCTCGACAAGAACAGATTCAGAATGACCATAAAAGACAGGAACACGAACTGTGGTCGGCCATACAAGAATACTCTCGTCTCGAAAAATTTTTCGAGGTTCGTGAACCATTTTCATCTCTTCTTCGGAAAAACCATTCTCTAAAAGGGCGCCAATTTGAGGAATGACGTTAAGGTGAATTTGTCGAATAAACTTTTTAGGTTCAATATGACCTTCAATTTGATCTCGAAGCTCATCCATGCCTTTTTTACCAGCTCCAGAAACAGATTGATAGGTGCTGACAACTATTGATTTTATTCCAAAACGGCGATGAATTTCATAGAGCCCAAGAACCATTTGAATAGTTGAACAATTAGGGTTAGCTACAATACCCCGATATCCTTTTAATATATCTCCATTAATCTCAGGTACAACCAGGGGAACGTCTACATTCATGCGAAAAGCAGAAGAATTATCAATAACGACAGAACCTGCTTCAGCCGCCGTCGGAGCGAAAATTTTAGACACACCTGAACCTGCAGAGAAAAGTACGTAGTCATAGCCAGCCTTGAGTTTTTCATGGGTCAGCTCCTCCACTTTGTATTCCTGGCCATAAAACATAAGGGTGGAACCTGCCGACTTTGACGATGCAAAGAAATGACATTCGTCAGGGTGGATATGTTGTTCTTCAAGCACACGAACCATCATGCGCCCTACTTCGCCTGTAGCTCCTGCTATCGCAATCCTCATGGATCTATTCCTCCTTCTCATACCATTAACAATCTCCATCAACACTATATAAAAAAAGGCCCGTCCCCGAAGGGACGAGCCTTTGATATATCAATGCCCGCGGTACCACCCTGCTTAGACACTATAACGTGCCCCGCCTCGACTTCCGTCACGTGGAAGCAATTCGTGAATGTACTCCAGCCTTCTTTTCAAAAGCCTTTCCACCCCAGCTCCACAGGTTTTAGGCCTTTTTCGCCACCTTAAGGATGTCTCTCAGCCGGTGAACATCCATCTCTGGTAAGGATTCGACAAAACGAGGCGCCCTGCTTCTTCGCCTTTACTATTATTTATCATGGTAAAGTTCCAAATGGTACAGATTGGGTCGGATTATACGAAACAAATAGAAAGCTGTCAAGAGATATGATCACTTTTCGTGTATCGCTATATATCCACCACAACATTATCTATAAGCCGAGTTGAACCAAACCTCACTGCCAAAGCAATAAGGACCTTCCCTTGAAGAGGATCTACCGCTTCTAAATCCCAACAATCTACAATCTCGATATAGTCAATATTCGCTTTTTCCTTCTCATGAATCATTTTTTCTATAGTCTCATAAATCGTTGCGTGACTTCTCTCGCCCTTCTCAATCAACTGCACGGCTCTCTGTAACGAACGATAAAGAACTAGCGCTTGGTCTCGTTCTTCAGCAGTTAAATACACGTTACGAGAGCTCATGGCAAGACCGTCTTTTTCCCGTACAATAGGACATACACGAATTTGGATATCCTGATTCAAATCTTCAACCATACGCCGAACCACGATAGCCTGTTGGGCATCTTTCTGCCCAAAATATGCTCGGCCGGGCCTGACTATATTAAAAAGTTTTGTCACTACTGTTGTCACTCCACAGAAATGTCCTGGCCTAGAGCGTCCACATAATCCCCTCGTCAGTTTCTCTACATTAACACGCGTCTGGAAGCCATCTGGATACATTTCAGTAACAGAAGGGTGAAAAATAATGGTGGCACCGGCATCCTTAGCCACAGCTTCATCATGCAAAATATCCCGAGGATACGATGCATAATCTTCTTGAGGACCAAACTGGGTGGGATTTACAAAAATACTGACTACAACTATATCATTCTCTTGTGCCGCTTTTCGAATTAAAGAAATATGCCCATCATGGAGGAACCCCATAGTAGGGACTAAACCTATACTTTTACCTTCTTTACGATATTGACGTAACATACCTCTCAGCGCTGTAATACTCGTGATACTACTATCCATTACCCTTCCATCCTCCTAGCAGTTCATATGTTCTTCCAATGCTTAAAGCCATACCCTACCACTTCAGAGACATCTGAAAGCACAATAAAAGTCTGTGGGTCAATAGAAACCACAAATCTTTTTAATTCCATGGCCTGCCGCCGCGTTAAGATAACCATAATCATATTCTTGGGTTGACCCGAATAGGCTCCTCGCGCATCGATAAGAGTAGCACTTCGGTCAAGGTTCTCTATGATAAATCGTTTTATCTCTTCTGGTCGCTGCGTAATAATGAGAAGTTGTTTTCGTCGGTCAAAAGATTTTAATACACTATCGATAGTGAGGCTTTCAACATAAAGCAACACACCGCCCATGAGAAGCTGTTCTATATCCACAACAAACCAAGAGGCAATGAGTACGGCAATATTAATATAAAAAGAATACATACCTACATCAACACCGTACTTTTTTCTCGCTGCCATTACTATTACATCAGTACCTCCCGTTGAGCCTCCCCCACGAAAAACCAACCCCATCCCAAGCCCGCCTAAAACGCCTCCTAAAATAGCTGCAAGGAAAGTGTTGTGAAGGACTGGGTAGTGAAAAAGCTCAAAAAACATAATAGAAAGGGTATTAAGAACCGTAACATATAATGTCCAAAGTACAAAACGAGGGGACAGCACTCTCCAGCCCCACATAAGCAAGAGGGGGTTCCCAAGGGCAAGAACCCATGCAGGCGATATACCCCAGGCATAATGAGTGATTAACGCAATGCCTGTCAATCCGGTACTTGCAAATTTATAAGGGGCGGTCAGGGCTATAATGGCAAAACTCATAATAATCGTCCCAATCGTAGTATACGCTAGAGTCCCCCATTCCTGCCGAATCCAGTTCTTTAAAACATTTCTCTGTTCTTTCCAATTTTTAGAACTTTCTGTGCCCATTTATCATCGTCGCTCCCTATAAAGTGAGAAGTGTAAACCCCTTGCCTAGAAAATTACATATAGGTAGTTTTTTTACTTTATTAATCATTCCACGGGAAAAAAATTCTTCGATGATTCCAACGTGCAATCTCGTAAATTCCTCCCGTTTCTCGATCCCACGCATAAACCCCGTTTGCTGCGAGACGACCTACAGCGTCAAGAAAAAACATGTTACGAGAAAGAGCTTGTCCATAGCTAACAACACCTTCAAAACGCCTTACAAGAGGAAGATGTCCTCTTCCTTTTATATCAATCCAATAATCCGGTACTGGAATATGACTCTTTTGAAGGTACCGTAACGCTTCAATATACGCTTGAGGTGCTTCCTCTAAAAAAAGAAGTTTGCCTCTAGAAGATTGCCTTAAATTTTTCAAGAGAGAGAATGCCAACCAATGAGCTGATGTATCAGGCATATAGCTCAAAGACACAACTGCAGAGTAAAATCCATCCATCAAGGCTAAAGATCTAGGAATAATGTGTGGATACCAAAATCCTTCTACACTTTCCCATCTTTCGAGATGACCATCACAGAGCATCATCAATAACGAGAGACTATTCGCCGCTTTTTGGCGCAAGGAAAGAGGAGTAGAGAGGGATCTCCATAAAAGTTCGGGCTCCAAAACATGGGCTTCTCTTATAAGATCTTGCTTCAATTGTTCTGCTTCTCTAAACATGCTTTTTTCAAGAGAATAAGATTGAACAAGATCTTCCCATTCTGTAGCTCCAGCGATCTGAACCGTGCAAAACACGATAACCACACTCATAGCCCAGAGATACTTCCACTTTAACTTCCTCATCTTTGCCACCTCCAGCCCTCGTTACATTGAGGGCTTCCCACCAGAAAGTCTATTTTGGTTGTAGAACTCTCATAGCATCAAATAAAGTGCGCTTCCAATAATCAACGAAGCGCTTTGATCAAAAGAGGCCTTTATTTTTTGCCAAACCTTCGTGTCCATAAAGCCATAAGACGAGCAAGAGAAAGCGCCACATCGGGATCCCCAACCCGTTCCCTTACGCGGTCTAGATTTTTCGCTATATCATTGGGTGCCGGAGTAATAATACGCCTCTGTCTTTCAATACTCTTCTGAGTCGATTTAGAGGAAATATGCCCAACTACAACTCGAACTCCTGAAACAGGGAGATCCCATTCTTCTCTCACCTTTCGAGCAATGCAAGCTCCCATCATAGAAATACGTTGAGCTGCAGCAGGACTATCGGCACGAATACAAAGCATAGTCTCTTCAAGGGAGTAAGGTTGGCTTCGCTTTGCTATACCTTCTCCCACCACATCTCCCCAACGTTTGGCTAGATGCGCGAGCAAAATTCGTTCTTTCGCTACTCGAGAAAAAGTACCCTCCAAAAGAGATGCTATAGAATTAGCCTGATTATGCCGTCGTACTCCCACTTCCTTTTCGCCTCCTTCGCGTTTCCAAATATATCGAAAGAAGTTGAATATCTGCCGGCGTCACTCCGGAAATTCTACTCGCCTGCCCAAGAGTACGAGGTTGCACTTTTTTTAATTTCTGAAGACTTTCTGTTAATAGACCAGGAACATCTTCATAACAGAATTTTTCTGGTATATAAACCTTCTCAGACTTTTGAAGCTGCCGAACTTGCCGTTCCTGCCTCTCAATGTATCCCGCATACTTAATTTCAATCTCCACGCTTCTCCTCTCATCTTCAGTGAGAGGAGAACTCAAAGCAGGAAGGAATGTCTCAATTTCTTTATACGTAACTTCCGGCCGACATAACAAATCCCATGCCCGAAGAGCTTCTTGAACAGGAGAAGAACCTATTCGTCGTAACCATTGGTTTACTTCTTCAGAAGGGAGGACACGAAAGGAAGAAAGCCTTTCTTTCTCTTCATCCACATTTTTCCACTTTTTAAGGAGTCTTGTCCATTTTTCGTCATCAATAAGTCCTAAACGTCGTCCAATTGGGGCAAGGCGACGATCAGCATTATCAAAGCGGAGAAGAAGGCGATATTCACATCGGCTCGTTAACATTCTATAGGGTTCTTCAGTACCCTTAGTCACAAGGTCGTCAATTAAAACCCCTATATAAGCATCTGACCTCTCTAAAACCAACGGCTCTTCCTTCCTGAGAGAAAGAACCGCATTGATGCCTGCCATAAGTCCTTGAGCCCCTGCCTCTTCGTAACCTGAAGTTCCGTTAATTTGTCCAGCACAGAAAAGTCCTCTGATTTTTTTCGTTTCAAGCCACGGCATCAATTGGGTAGGTTCTACATAATCATATTCAATGGCATAACCAGCACGGGTAATTTGTGCCTTCTCGCACCCCGGTAAGGCATGAACAATCTCTACCTGAACATCATAAGGCAAACTTGTTGAAAAATTCTGAAGATACACTTCTTTATTCCGCCGAGAAACTGGTTCTAAAAACACGAGATGGCTATCTTTTTCAGGAAAACGAATAACCTTATCTTCTATTGAGGGACAATATCGCGGACCAAGCCCCTGCAAACGACCTGTCCACAAAGGGGATCGCTCAAGATTTTCACGAATGATATCGTGGAGGCGTCTATGGGTACGGGTAAGGTAACAGGAATAGCCGCTATAGATTTTCTTCTCTCCCCACAAATCAAAACAAAGAGGTTCCTCTGCACTGTTCTGTTCCAAAAGAGATGCGGTGTCAATTGTATCGAGATGAATACGGGGAGTCGTATCAGTTCTCATGCGGTACATTTCAAGGGCATGTTCTCTCATAGAACAACTAAGATCAGTAGCCGCCATCTGTCCCATAGGTCCAGATTCGTAATTTAAAAGCCCTATATGTACTCGCCCCTTAAGGTATGTCCCTGTTGTTAAGATGACAGCCCCTGCTTCGTATGTAAAACCATAACGAGTTTTTACACCGCGAATACGTCCTTCATCTACCCATAAATCTGTAACAATATCTTGGTGAACCTCAAGATTTTTCGTCACCTCAAGAGCCCATATGAAATGATCTCGATAATCGTGGAGGTCACACTGAGCTCGAAGAGCCTGAACAGCAGGTCCCTTTGATGTATTCAGCCATCGGATCAGCATCGTTGAAGCATCTGCAGCTCGCGCCTGCTCGCCTCCTAAGGCATTCCCTTCCCTTACGAGATGCCCCTTAGCTGGTCCTCCAATAGAAGGATTACACGGCATTAAAGCCGTATTATCAAGATAGAGATTTAACATGAGAGTGCGAGCACCCATACGAGCCGCAGCAAGAGCTGCCTCGCATCCTGCATGTCCACCTCCCACTACTATAACGTCAAAGGAAGTTTGTGACATATTTCATCTCACCTTTACTCATCTCTAAGATCCTATTTTGAAACTTTCCATATTTCGCCTCGATGCACTTTCCATATTGACCCAGGCCATTGATTCATAGAGCTTTCAGCTGTAGCAGCGAAAATTTGCCATGACGATGCCACGAGAGCATCTACAAGTGTTTTTCGTCCTTCTTCATCAAGTTCAGCAGCTATTTCATCAAGTATAAGTATGGGCTTACGACGCATTTTTCGCTCTACAGCCCATCCAGCTGCTAACATTAGAGCCACTGCAGTTCGGCGACGTTGACCTCGACTCATAACAACAGAAGCTAATCTTTCTTCTGACAATACAGCAATATCATCCCTTTGAGGCCCCACTTGTGGAATAGCCGTCATACGTTCTTTATCTCGCCATTTTCGCAGCGATTCCCAGTAATCGGCCATAGGATCCTCAAGACCTACTGTACCGCCTCTCAAAAAAAGAAGCTCTACTTTTGCAGGAAGGAGCACTTTAAATTCTGAAAGCCCTATATTTAATAAATCGATCGCAGCTGCACGTGTAGACCAGAGCCAAGCTACAAGGGGCGCAAGTACTTTTGAGGTCAGAGAAGGATCTCGCCTTTCTCGAAGAAGAATTGTACGATGCCGAAGCACTTTACGACAATCATTAAGTTTCCGCGCATAGAGAGGGAAAAGTAATGTACACAAACGGTCTAAAAACTGTCGCCTAACGGAAGGTGCTCCATCAACAATAGCCATATCTCCAGGCAAAAAAGCCAATGTAGGAAGATTGGACCGTATGGTGCTATAAGTCGTACGTTTTCCATCACATTGGATAATGTTCTTTTCTCCCACTGTAGCTACGACGTCAAAATCTTCTTCTCCAGAAAAAAAGCCTCGAAGAAAAGCTTGTTTATCTTCTCCATTCCAATTCACTAACACTGATTTCCGTAAAGGCCGAAACGGGCCCCAGCCAGTAAGTATATGAATAGCCTCTAGAGCATTTGTTTTTCCCGAACCATTGTCTCCTACAAGAAGATTAAGCCCCGTAGCCCATTCAAGGCGACGAGGCACTAAATTCCTGAAACTTCGCCAGGATGTTAAATGACAGTAAACCATCTATATTCAAAAAACATCTCTACGATGGATTCGTCTCACTGGCTATGTCACTCTCATTTAACTTTATAGGCATGAGCATATACAAGAAATCATTTACACCTGGTCGAAGCATGCTCATTTGCCCTTCTGGTCCATTAAAAGTCATATAAACCTGTTCTCCATACATAGCCTTCAAACCATCTAAAAGATATCCAACATTAAAAGCAATCAATAGTGGCTCGCCGTCTATTTGGGCATCCAATATTTCTTCTGCTTCGCCAATTTCAGGAGCGCGGCCAATCATCCGAAGGTCTCCATTAGGAGAAAGCTTAAGAATAACCATGCGACTATAATCTCGAACTACCACATCTACACGTTCGAGGGCATTAATGAAGTTATTACGATCTATTTTTAGTGTTGTAGTGCTTTGCGGGTTGAGTATCTTTTCGTAATTTGGGAAAGATGATTCAATTTTACGAACAGAAAACTCCATGTCCCCCATTTGAAAATAAGCTAAAGAATCATCGTAAAGAATATGTATCGGATGATCTTCTTCCAGAGAGGATAGTTGTCGGAGTAATTCTTTCAATCCAGCAAGTGGAAGAAGTATTTCCTTCCCATTGCTATCAGTTCCTTCTTTACCTGAAGAAATATTTTCTCCAACAATAGAGGATTTGGAAAGAGAGAGGCGTCGGCCGTCGGTAGAAACAACATGTAGGTCTTCAGCTTTTAGTTGAATAAGCGCAGCGCCTAAATACTTCGGAAACTCCTCTCCTAAAGTACTTGCGACTGTCCCTTCGCTTAGAATTTGGGAAAGCATTCCAGCTGTTACTGTGCAGAAGGGACGTCCGTTATCTGACGTTGGCAGGTGAGGAAATTCCTCTACTGCGAAAGTTGAAAAACGGTATGTATTTCGACCTGCAAAGATAATTCCCTTCCCGTCTTCTACAGAGACTGTAAATGTATCAGTAGGTGCTTTTTTAAAAAGTTCCCCTACGACTTTAACAGGAAGAATAGCCTCTCCTTCTTCTTCTATTTGGACTCCAGCGGCATTACATTTTATAGATGTTTTAAGATCTGTTGCCTCAAGAGTCAGAGAGGTAGTGTGAGCTCGACATAGAATTCCGGCGAGAGAACTAATAGTGCTTTTTGTGCTTGTAACTCGTTCAGTTGTTTGCCAGCTTTTCATAAAATCTGGCTTGCTCACCTGGAGTCTCATGACTTATTCCCTCCTATAGCTATTATCTCTATTATTTTAGTTTATATAGTAATGGTAGTAATAACCCCTGTGGATAATGTGGAAATCACAGCAAACCTTGATGAAGAGATGGTTTCTTAGGTGGATAAGTACTCACAACTTTTTACATACTTATGCACATTGTCCACATTAAAATTGTGAAAAACTTAGAAATAACTTTTATTCACAGTTTATCCAGAGCATTTTCACAGCTTAGACTCAATGTTATCCACAATTTCTTTCATTCGAGGTTGTTCTTCTATAAGCTTTGTTATTTTTCTTTGGGCGTGGAGAACTGTAGTATGATCTTTTTTTCTAAAGGCTAATCCAACTTGTTGTAGACTGGATTCTGTAAGTTTTCGACAGAGGTACATTGCCACTTGTCTTGCTAAAGCAATGTCCGAAGTTCGACGATTTCCAGTCAAGTCTTCCACAGTAAGGCTAAAATTTTCTGCGACAATTTGTTGAATGGTGTCAATACTTATAGGCCCTCTTGCGTCGTGACGAATAATATCTTTTAACCATAGTGCAGCATTGTCTTCCGTAATAGGTTCCTGGTTGAGTTCAGCACAGGCTACAACTCTATTTAAAGCTCCTTCAAGTTCACGAATATTACTGGGGACGTTTTGGGCCAAAAAGGAGAGAACATCTTCGGGAACCTCGTAATTTCGTATTTGGGCCTTCTTCTGAAGAATAGCGATGCGCGTTTCTAAATCGGGCATCTGAATATCAGTTACAAGTCCCCATTCAAAACGACTTACAAGACGATCTTCTATGTTTTGAATCTCTTTTGGAGGACGATCGGAACAGATGACGATCTGCTTTTTGCTGACATGAAGCTGATTAAACGTGTGAAAAAATTCCTCTTGGCTGCTACCTTTATTGCCGAGGAACTGAATGTCGTCGATAAGTAAAATATCTACATTTCTATATTTAGACTTAAATTCTTGAGTCCTGTTGTTTTTAATAGATTGAATAAATTCGTTAATAAATTTTTCTGAACTCACATATGTTACCTTCAGAGAACTATTTTTATTGAGCACGTAGTGCCCAATAGCGTGCATAAGGTGAGTTTTTCCAAGGCCAACTCCCCCCCATATAAAAAGAGGGTTATAAGCTTCACCAGGTGTTTCGGCGACAGCAAGACTAGCTGCATGAGCAAGGCGGTTTGATTTGCCCACAACAAATGTATTAAAAACATAATTCGGATTCAATCCACTGTGAGAAATTGCGCTTGTCTGCTGAGCAGCCCTTTCTGCTCTTTGTTGCTCATCCTTTCTTGTTTCTGACGCTACTTTGAGATCAAGGTTATGTGCGTACCCATTATCTGTAAGAACATCTTCAATAATATTTTGGAAACGTTTTGAAATTTGTTCTTTTACAAATACATTAGGAACATCCACAACAAGAACATCGTCAACGATAGAGAGAGGGACACATGTTTTAAGCCATAAGTCTGCTGTCCCTTCTGGTATAGTCTCTTCTATTTTGTTGATAACGTCATCCCAAATGTCACTTATCCCTTTATCCACCAATTTATTCACCTCGACCGATGGATTTACCTCATCTTACCACAGCTCATCCACAAAAGTTATCCACATATCCACGATATATCCACGATTTATTAACATTGCGCAAACCCGCGTGATATCTCTCATAGTGAAGTTTTTAGAAATTAAGTGTCAAAATGACTATTCCTTACCATTCCCAGTTAAGGGGGGATACGAGCTTATCCACAACTTATGCACTTCTTGTGGATAAGTGTGGATAAATTACTTTCTTTTTCAAGAGAAAGCAGAACATTTTATATGCAGGTGGAATCATATCATATTTTTTGCCACTTCTTGTGGATAATTTTTACACATCTTTGGAAAAGACGGGTTACAATAATATATTCTAGATAAGATTATTATGATGCGGAGGAGGGATAAAATGACCGCCAATATTTGTCATATCATTAGTCATACAGACCTTGATGGAATTACTGCTGCTGCTGTAGCGTGGCATCATTATAGAGATATAATGCCCATAAAAGTTTCTCTCACAGGATACGGCGGTGTGGATGGACTTGTTCTGGAAAGTCTTAAAGCAGAAGAAGAGGTGGTTGTTTTAGATCTTTTCTGCCAAAAAGAACGCACCATTGAAGAAATTGACCGCCATTTCCGCGAGGACTCGTCCCCTTTTCTTTTTGATCATCATGAAACGACAGCCCAACGATATGCCAACCGTCCATGGCTTGTTGTGGACACCTCTATGTGCGCCGCTCAAGTGTATTTTAACTGGATTATTCATAGATATCCCCAAACGCCAGCCTCTTCTTTAGCCGATCTGGTCGTTATAGCTAATGATAGAGATTTATGGTTGAACGAGAAGGAAGAGAGCCGTCTTTGGCAAGCTATGATTACTTTATGTGGCCCTGAAAGCATACTGATGCGCTTAACAGCGAACCCCTCCTCGAAGCTTCGGTCCTTTGAAGAAAAAGCGGCGCGTTATTTTATAGAGAGACAGGAGAATCGTTTTACTCGAGCTCTGAACATTATAGGTCATTCCAAGGATATAGCTTTTGTGGAGGATGGAATATTGGAGTTTGGAGATGTATCGGATTTTGGAGGCCTTGTGCTAGATCGTCTCGAAAATCCCCCTTTCCTCGTAGCTGTGGCGGCGCGAAGGGCTATAGGTGACTGGGTTCTTTCATTACGCAGTCGCAGTGGCATGGCTGGGAAAGTTGTAGGAATCTTGCGGGATGGTAAGAAAGTTCGAGGGGGAGGACATGATGATTCGGCTGCCCTTTATTTCCCTCCTTTTTACTCTCAAGATCAGATCAAAAATTCGCTCTATACTGCAGTGCAGACAATTCGGGAGCGGGAACGATCAGTGGGTACGAACTTGGGAGATTTGTTGAGGGCGGCAATGGGAGAGGATCATTCTTAAGAACGTAGTGCGGAGGTGAAAGCATGAGCTTTTCCTCGAAACGTCTAAAAATTCTTCATTTTTTGGGGCTTCGACGAAGTATGATTGGTCTTTTGTCGATGGTAATTTTTGTAGGGCTTGGAGAAAGATTGGCAGAGCGATTCCTTCCCATTTATCTCATCGCTTTAGGGGGGGGGTCTTTCTCTGTAGGAATCCTCAATGGACTTGATAATCTTCTTTCCGCTCTTTATTCCTACCCTGGTGGCTATTTAGCTGACCAACTTGGAACGAAACAAGCGTTGGCTCTTTTTAATCTCTTAGCCATGTCAGGTTTCTTGATTGTGGTTTTAGTTCCCCATTGGTGGGCTGTTATTGGAGCATCTTTTCTTTTCCTTTCATGGTCGGCTGTCTCTCTTCCTGCTACGATGAAACTCATTTCGGAGGTACTTCCTCAAAATAAACGAACGATGGGTGTCTCTCTCCATTCTCTTGTAAGACGAATTCCTATGGCTTTAGGCCCTGTTATAGGGGGTATTATGATAGGCCTTTGGGGAGAAACGACAGGGGTTCGTGTCGCTTTTGCCTTAGCCTTACTTTTTGCCGGAGTAGCCCTTGTTTTGCAGCAAAAACTTATTCAAGAGAATCAGAGTGCAATCGAGCGCCCTGAAAAGAACCCTCTTGTTGTTTTTCGTCTGATGAGTCCTGCACTGAAAAATTTGTTAATTTCTGATATACTCGTACGATTTTGTGAGCAGATTCCTTATGCTTTTGCCGTAGTCTGGGCTATGAAAGTGATTGAGCATCCAGTATCGGCTTTCCAGTTTGGTATTTTAACCACTATTGAAATGGCGGTTGCTATGTTGATCTATATTCCAGTGGCTTGGCTAGCCGATAGAGGTGGAAAGAAAATTTTTGTAGTTATTACTTTTTGCTTTTTTACAATCTTTCCTCTTGTCCTTTATCATGCTCGCTCTTTCTGGCCTCTCGCAGGCGCTTTTGTCATAAGAGGATTGAAAGAGTTTGGGGAGCCGACGCGCAAATCTCTTATTCTTGATCTCGCCCCTGGCGATAAAAAAGCGGCAATGTTTGGGCTTTACTACTTAATTCGGGATGTGATAGTGTCAATAGCGGCCTTTGGTGGCGCTTTTTTATGGATGGTCAGCCCAGCCTTGAACTTTTACGTCGCTTTTGCTTGTGGCGCGGCAGGAACTATATGGTTTGCCGTAAAAGGAAAGGATTTGAAAAGGAGTACCTTGTAGAAGACAGAAGAAGTTGGTAAAAATAAGGCCGATATAAGAATCTAAAAAGATTGGTGGGATCGAGGATGGCAGTGGTCAAAATAGTAGAGTATCAGGGGCCTGATCCCCATGAAACTTTTGCGTGGAAGTTTACTGACAGAACAGGCCGATCTGATGAGCTTTCTACATGGACTCAATTAATTGTACGGGAAGCTCAGGAGGCGATTCTTTTTAAAAATGGCCAGGCCTTCGATCTCTTTACAGCTGGGCGACACACTCTTAGCACTCATAATATTCCCCTCCTGGCTACGTTTATGAACCTCCCTTCAGGGGGAAAATCTCCCTTTAAGGCAGAAATATGGTTTGTAAATAAGCTTTACTCTCTCGATATAAAGTGGGGCACTCCAACTCCTATTCAAATTCAAGATCCTCGCTACGGAGCATGGCTCCCAGTTCGATCTCATGGTCAATTCGGTATCCGCATTGCTGATTCGAGGAAGTTCCTCATCAAACTTGTAGGAAGCGTAGCGGCTTTCAATAAGGAGAATCTCGTTCAATTCTTTAGGGGAATCCTTACGACTCGCATTAAAGATCTTATTTCGAGCTATATAGTGCTAGAAAAGAAGAGCATTTTGGAATTAAATGCCTTCCTCAACGAATTTTCCACTCACATGGAAGAAACTCTTCGTCCCATATTGCAAGATTTCGGCATTGAGATGGTGAATTTTTTTGTAAACTCTATTAACGTACCTGATGATGACCCTGCTGTAATCCAGCTCAAAAATGCTTTAGCCAAACGAGCTGAAATGGATATCTTAGGATATTCGTATCAACAGCAAAGAAGTTTCGATACATTGGAAACAGCTGCTAGTAACGAGGGGGGCGGGGCGTTAGCTATGCAGGCTGGTTTAGGGCTAGGAATGGGAGTTGGGCTAGGAAAAACATTTGGACAAGTCTCAGACCAGATGGGCAACCAAATGGCAGTTACAGACTTTGGGTCGTGCCCATCCTGCAGAGCAAAGCTTCCTAAGAACGCACGTTTTTGTCCCCAGTGTGGCTTCCAGATTAACAGATGTCCACTCTGCGGTAACCCCGTTCCTCAAGGGGTATCTGAGTGCCCTCATTGCGGAGCCCTTTTATCTGTAGAGTGTCCTCATTGTAAAAGGGAAATCAACCCAGGAATGAAATTCTGTCCTTTCTGCGGAGAGGCTTTATGTAAAGTTTGTTCTGTTTGTGGTGAAAAGATAGAACCACAGGCCCATTTTTGTCCCTCTTGCGGCAAAAAAATTGAAAGAGACTAGCTTTAGCTGGGAAAGGAGTCTCTCATGAAGACGAAAAACCGTATAAGTCTTGTGTTGCTTTTTGTCATGGTAGTTGTACTTACGGCTCTTGTGTCCATATCTTTCTTGACAACTGATACAGCCAGCAGGACCGGGTATTTCTGGATGACCTTCGCTTTTCTTGTTCTGGGAATAGTTCTTTCTGGTGTTTTTGGTTTTTTGCAGATTCGGATTCATTTGGACCATGGTCTCCCAACTCCTGCATTTTTCAGTATTGGAACCCTTATTGTCCTCTATGACCTTTTTCTAGTGATAAACCCTGTCGTATCATGGAAAGGTTTTGAGTTTTCCCTTATCGCCTATAGTGTTACTCATATCGTTGGTTTGGCTATGTTTTTATCTCTATCAGGAATGGCTCTTATGTCGGCCATGTCCATTACAGAGCGCGAAGGACGCGAAACAAAGGGGAGATATACAATTCGCTTGTGGGATGACCAGATCAACCGCATGATTCGGCAAGGGAAAGCTAATCAACTCGATGAAGATCTTATAGAGATGCTCCAAAAGGCATTAGGAAAGGTACGTTATACAGACCCATTAGGTTCTGACGAATCAGCCGATTTAGAAGAAGATATAGTAGAGGATATACAGTGGCTGGCTCGACAGATAGATGAAATATCGGTAGATTTTGAGGATGAGAAGAAAAGCTCTATTGTTCAAGAAATGAAACAACGAGTACAAATATTAATGAGGCGACTCGAAGATAGAGAAGCTCTTCTCGCTCGTATAAAGTAATTTTTTCAAGGAGGAACGTACATGTCGTCGGAGAACGTGGAAAAGAGGCAGGTGTGCCCTTCCTGTGGAGCCAGAAATGAAGGAAAAACAGCATATTGTGCTTATTGCGGAACTATGCTTCCAAAAGTACAGAGCGTTGAAGGGGCAACAGAGGGTGTTATTGCTATAAAACTACCTGGGGAACGAATAGCGTTTAAAAGAATTAGTGTGGGACTTGTATTATTTCTCTCCATCATTACGTTAGGAGTGTATCCGGCTTTTTGGGTTTTTTTAAGGCGAAATTCTTTTAATCAGTTGAAAGTAAGCGAAAAAATTCAAGACTGGCTCGCTCTCCTCCCCCTCATATTATGGGGTGTCTCTTTTGTTTTGGGAGCAAACGAAGGAGAAGGGGAACAAATTTTAGCCCTTCTGTCTTTTGTGACGTGGGTTTTCTTGTCCTTTAAAATGCGAAAAATGCTTCGTGAATATGTAGCTGGTTTTGCTGATGAGGAAGCATTGAAAAGTGTAGCGAGATCTGGCATTATGACCTTTTTCTTCTTGATTTTCTATATTCAGTACCATATAAATAGGCTTATTGACATCGGCGTCTTTAAAAGGGCAAATTAATACAATTGAAGTAAAGTGTAAAGGGTCCTCTTTAAAGGGGGGGCTTTTTTTATGTTTGGTGATAATATATATCTATAAATCTTATAACGGATGGTGAAACAGTATGTCCATCTATTTAAATAATGCAGCAACATCATGGCCGAAACCTCAAGTGGTTCCACAGGCTATGTATGATTTTATGGTGAATTCAGGAGCCAATTTAGCCAGGGGTACAGCGGCGAAGCGAGATCTTGGCACTATGGATCTTGTGCTGGAATGTCGCGAAATCTTAGCAGAGTTTTTTCATGGATTTGAAGATGGAGATCCTCGTTATGTTACCTTTACTGCCAATGTAACTGAATCTCTTAATGTAGTGCTTAAAGGTTATCTCAAACCAGGAATGAGAGTGCTTACAAGCAGTATGGAGCACAACGCTTCTATGCGCCCTCTCAGACGTCTGGAACAACGGGGCGTAATTCTTTCTGTTCTTCCTTGCACCCAAGAGGGAGATCTTCCTCTTCACGTTTTAACAGAGGCTTTAGAAAGTCCTTGTGATTTGGTTATGATCAATCATGCAAGTAACGTATGCGGCACAATTCAAGATCTTGAGGGGATAGCAAAACTATGTAAAAGTCATAACGTTCCTCTTGTTGTGGATGCAGCTCAGACAGCAGGTATTATCCCTATAGATGTAGCAGGTCTTGATATTGCTTCTCTTTGTTTTACAGGGCATAAAGGCCTTATGGGCCCCCAAGGTATTGGCGGCATTATATGGCGTCCCGACTTTGCAGAACAAGTTGATTGTTTTATTGAAGGGGGGACAGGGAGCTTTTCTCACCTTGAGTATCAGCCAGATCTTCTTCCTGATAAGTTTGAGGCTGGAACCCCTAATTTGCCTGGCATTGCTGGCCTTCGGGCAGCAATGAAATGGCTTATAGCGGAGGGAATTCATAATATTCACGCCAAAGAAAAAGCTCTTGGATCCCGTTTCCTGAAGGGAATACAGCAAATTCCTGGAGTTCTTCTGGCGGGGAAAAAAACGATGGATAGGCGGCTCCCAGTCTTTCCTCTTAATTTTCGAGGTCTGGACCATGCTCTTGTGGCAGCCGATTTAGTAGAAAAAGCAGGCATCGAAACGAGGCCAGGCCTGCATTGCGCACCGACAGCCCACAAGACTCTTGGTACGGACAGCATGGGAGGAGCGCTGCGCATATCCATGGGCTACTTCAATACGGAGAAAGATATAGATTGTTGTCTTCAGGCCCTTCAAGCTCTTTTAACAGCACCTATGAAGCTCTAAAGGGTTAAGCGAAAAAATCCTGCTCCATGGTCCTGTTTACTGGGGCAGGGTTTTCTTCTTTCCCTTCCTCGAAAATAACGGTTTGTTTTCCCCCCCTCCTCTTAGCCCTATAGAGAGCCTTATCCCCGTCTTGGAAGAGGGTATTTATAGAATGATATTGAAAAGAGTGGGCAACAATACCTATGCTGCACGATAGGTGAATCGTTGTTTTCCCTGCTTTAAAAGGTGGTTCCATACTATTTTTTACCGCGTTACCGAAAGCAATGCCTTCCTCCCAGCTTCTTCCAGGAAGAAGTAAGGCAAATTCATCACCTCCCAATCGGGCTAGAATGTCTTGGCTTCGTAGAAGTTTTGAAACTCTTTTTCCCACTTCCCGCAGAACCCTGTCACCATTTAAGTGCCCAAAAGTGTCGTTAACTGATTTAAAGTTATCTACATCCAACATAACGAAAAGAAAAGGGATTTTTTCCCCTCGTTTATTGCCTTCAATCATGCGATAAAGTTTTTCCATAAAACTGGCCCGATTGGGAAGCCCTGTTAAGGAATCTCGGTACGCCATATGGTACAGCTTGTTCTGTAGATTTTTTCTCTTCGAAATATCTCTTGCAATGGCGAGGATTAAGTGGTTATTGCCAAGTGTAAGTTTTTGAACATACATCTCTACTGGCAGTTTCCCTCCATTTCTTTTCGTTAAAATTGTCTCTCTCGGAGCGAGGAGAGGGAAATGAGCTATTCTCATGAATGAGGATAGAGGTTGATTTACGAGCATATTGCTTTCATAGCCAAGGGTATGATGAGCCAGTTCATTAGCGAGAACGATATTCCCTTCATAGTTGCAAAGAAAAAATAGGTCAGGAGCTTTATCTATAAGTTTATGAATGTTTTCGAGCATCGAGTTGATGTTTTGAGAGAAAAAACCAATCTCGTCTTCCCCTTGATCATCCAATCGAAGGTGGAGGTCAGCAGTTTCAGATATGTTCTGGATCTGTTTTGCCATAGATTGCAACCGAAATAAAATTGTAGTGTGAAAAAGTAACAGGAGAAGCATAGCGATAGCTCCTTGCGCTATAGTGAACCAGAGAAGAATAATGCGTACGGTCATTTTCCCAGATTGAAAGAGAAGTCTAGGTTTTGAGGCCGTTAAACAGAAAAGAGGGGCTCCCGTAATGTCAGGAATTAATATTTTACCCTCAACACGGGCGTTTGTTTTTCCTAAAAGCACTGTTTCCCAATTTCTATGAGAAGAAGACATCTTTTTATCAATAGGTTCGATGCGGAGGAAAAGACCAAGCAGCGATCCGATGTTTTGAAGCTGTTCTTCTCCAAAAAATTCACCTATAACAAGTGTCCCCATGGGGGGACCGGAATAATCACTTTTAAGCACGGGTGCTACGGCTAAGATCATGTGTTCTTCTATACTGAGGAACCCTGTTGCTTTCCACTCTTTTCCTACGTCAAGAGTAGAAAGCATATGTTGAATCTCTTGAACGTGGTCATCGCGAAGAGGTGTTTCCTGAACTTTTTTTAGGTCAAAAAGAGTACCATAAGCAAGCTTTCCCTCTCTATCGAATAACAAAAAAATGTTGAGGTGGAGGTTTTCGAAAGTTTCATTCATAAGATTATTTTTTATAAAAGAAGTGTTATTTCCCTGAAGAAAATTATACGTAGCATCCCACGGAGCCCAGTCTCCTGCAATACTTTCTAGTCTCGTGCGAAGAGCATTAAGGGACTGTAAGATTTTTTTGTTATCTTCTTCAAATGAAGCTTCTTCCAATCCAATAAATTTCTGTAATACCACATGGTCAGCTATAAAGAAGGCGACGAGAGTGCTGGCGATGAAAGCCAACAATATTATTAAGCAGGTTTTGACGCGTATGGACATAAGGGGCACCTACTCTTTCTCTTGGCAAGCAAGATGGCTCCAACATTTTCGCAAGTCAAAGAACGATATCGTTTAAAAGTTTAATCTCGAAATTGATAGCTGTCAAAGAGGCCTTGACAAGATAAAGAATTTAAGTACTATAATTCTTGAATTGATTATTGGGGGTTATTTTATGAATACTATTATTGCCATTTCAGAAGCTGCTTCTTTGGCTTTCCACGGTATGGGGCTTTTGGCGATTTCAGGGGAACGTATGAGTGCAAGAGAAATAGCGGAAAGAATAGGCGTTTCAGAAACACATCTTGCCAAGGTTTTTCAACGTCTTGTCAGAGCAGGGCTTGTTGTGTCATCTCGTGGTCCGGGAGGTGGATTCCAACTTGCTCGTTCAGCTGATAGTATTTCGCTTTTTCAGATTTATGTGGAGATCGAAGGGGAACCTTCTGGAGAATACTGCCTTTTAAAAGCGGAGGAATGTCCTTTTGCTTCCTGCCTTTTTGGAGGGGAGTTACAAAAGATGACACGAGCGTTCATAGAGTATTTGAAAGAAAAAAATTTAGCTGATTTTATGAGAAGTGGAAGAAGAGAGGAGAGAGGGTATGAAACGGAAAATTATCAAAATTGATGAAGAAAAGTGTAATGGGTGTGGAATATGTGCCCATGCTTGTCACGAAGGAGCCATTCAAATAGTGAATGGAAAGGCCCGTTTGGTAAGTGAATCGTATTGCGATGGTCTTGGAGACTGTATTGGAGAGTGTCCACAAGGAGCCATTACTTTTGAAGAAAGGGAAGCGGCTCCTTATGATGAGGAAGCGGTGAAACTTCATTTGGCATCTAGAGTAAAAGATAATACGTCTCTTCTTTCTTGTGGCTGCCCAGGATCTATGGCAAGAGATTTGAGAAACGTTTCTTCTTCAAGTAAAATAAGAAACACAATAGAAAAAGAACCCATATCGTCTCGCCTCGGAAACTGGCCAGTTCAAATTCGTCTTATACCTGCTCATGCTTCATATCTTCAAAATGCGAATCTTGTAGTAGCAGCAGATTGTACAGCCTATGCCTTTGCTGACTTCCACAGACATTTTCTTGAAAAAGAGGACACGGTGTGTCTTATAGGATGCCCTAAGCTCGATGATGCTCAAGAGTATGCCGAGAAAATGAGCCAAATTATTACTGAGAATACCCCCCCTACCATTACGGTTGTACATATGGAAGTTCCGTGTTGCAGTGGCCTGATTCATCTTATGGGAAACGCTATTGAGAAAGCAAAAGTAAATCTTACTTTGAACGTAGTAAAGATAGGCATACGCGGAGATATTTTAAATCGCGAGTCTATAAAATATATATTTTCTTAATAGAGTCGATGAGAGAAGAAAAGGAGGGGAACGAAGAAATGTACTGTTATCAATGTGAACAGACTGCGAAAGGGACGGGTTGTACTGCTTTTGGAGTATGTGGCAAATCGCCGGAAGTTGCCGATCTTCAGGATTTGTTGATCCATATTACAAAGGGAATTTCAATGTATGCTCACAGATCGAGGCTTCTCGGCTCTAGTGACCATGAATTGGACGTTTTTGTTGTAGAAGCTCTTTTTACAACAATTACGAATGTAAACTTCGATGAAGAACGGATGGAGAGCATGCTTCGTCGGGCTGCGGCAATGAAAGACAGAGCCCGTCATCTCTATGAGGTTGCCTGTTCTACTGCGGGGAAGATCCCAGAAATACTTGTTGGGCCAGCACGTTATGTACTGCCTCAAAACAGAGACGATATGATCAGAGATGGCGCTACTGTTACCCCTGAAGCGTGGAGCGCAAAATATGGGGAGGTTATACAGGGCCTTCGGGACTTAATATTATTCGGTCTGAAGGGAAGTGCAGCCTATACTGATCATGCTCATGTTCTTGGAATGGAAGATCCGGCAATTTACGGTTTTTTCCATGAATTTTTGAGCTATCTCAGTGGTGAAACTTTTACCGTAGATGAATTGGTAGGGAAAGCTCTTGAGGCAGGGAAATGGAATATTTCCGTTATGGAACTTCTCGACAAGGCAAATACGTCTACCTACGGCCATCCAGAGCCTACCGCTGTTCGAGTAACCCCGCTTAAAGGCAAATCTATAGTAGTATCAGGTCATGATTTGCGAGACTTAGACCTTCTTCTTCAGCAGACGGAAGGGAAGGATATCAATATCTATACGCACGGCGAAATGTTACCATGTCTTGCCTATCCAAAGCTGAAAAAATATAAACACCTCGTGGGGAATTATGGTGGGGCCTGGCAAGATCAACGGGAAGAATTTGATCGTTTCCCCGGTGCTATTCTTATGACCACAAATTGTATACAGAAGCCCAAGGACTCGTACAAAAATAGGATTTTTACTACAGGGCTTGTTGCTTGGCCTGGGGTAAAACATATTGGTCCTGAAAAAGATTTTACCCCTGTCATTGAAGCAGCCCTTGATGCCCCTGGATTTCTTGAGGATTCACCAGAACATCGAATTTCCATAGGATTTGCTAGAAATACAGTTCTTTCTGTTGCTAATAAAGTTATAGACCTTGTGAAAGCAGGTAAAATACGCCATTTCTTCCTTATTGGTGGATGCGATGGGGCGAAGCCTGGACGGAGTTACTATACTGATTTTGCTACGATGACACCTAAAGATACGATAATTCTAACTCTTGCTTGTGGCAAATATCGTTTCAACAAGCTGGATTTCGGTGAAATCGAAGGGATCCCTCGTCTTCTCGATATGGGGCAATGCAACGATGCCTATTCGGCAGTACGAGTGGCGATGGCTCTCGCTGATGCCTTTAAGACAGACGTAAATAGCCTTCCCCTTTCCATGATACTTTCGTGGTATGAACAGAAAGCTGTTTGTATTCTCCTTTCCCTGCTCTATCTCGGTATTCGAGATATGCGACTTGGTCCAAGTCTACCAGCTTTTGTGAAAAAGCCTGCCTTCGATATCCTTCATGAAAAGTTGAATCTCATGCCCATTACGACGCCGGAAGAAGATTTAAAAGCCATTCTGGGGTAACGAATACTTTTAGAATTACCGAGCGTAAACATTTTTACAAGAAAGCCAGGAGAAATAAGGACTCCTGGCTTTTATTCTAAAAAGAAAGAATTGTGAATTTTTTTCGTCCTTCCTGGGAAAAGTGATTGCCAGAAGTGTGCTTTTAGGTATACACTAAATTAAAATATTACGATTATACCAGGAGGTGGCTCTTAATGCATAATGGCGTCGTAAAACTCGACGGTTGCTCTCTTACTATTGAAGATGTCGTACGAGTTGCAAGGTATAATGCCAAAGTGGAATTAGACGAAGGGGCTCTTGAGGCGGTTGAAAAAGCTTCTGCTCTTGTTGCTGAATGGGCTTCAGGAAACGACGTTATCTATGGGATCAATACCGGTTTTGGCGACTTGGCCACTGTTCCTATTTCGAGAAAAGATCGTCGTCAACTTCAAGAAAACCTTCTGAAAAGTCACGCTTGTGGCATAGGAGAACCCTTTGACGAAGAGACAGTTCGGGCCATTATGCTTCTTCGGATTAACACGTTGATTCGTGGGCACTCTGGCATTCGAGTGAGCACTTTACAACGCCTTACTGATTATCTAAATAGTGGAATTCATCCTGTTATACCTTCTCAAGGATCTGTTGGATCCAGCGGTGATTTGTGCCCTCTTTCACATCTCGCTATAACCCTCTTAGGCTTGGGGGAAGTTTTTCATCAGGGGCGCCGTCAGCCTGTTCGACGAGTTCTTCGTAAACTTGGCATGACACCTCTCTCCCTAGAAGCGAAGGAAGGACTTGCTCTTAATAATGGAACAACTGTCATGACAGCTATTGCTGCTCTTGCTGTATATGATGGGTACAATACGGCTAAAATAGCGGATATTGCGGCATGTGTCTCTCTTGAGGCCCTTCATGGCGTTCCTTATGCTTTTGATGAAAGGACCCACGCTCTTCGTCCATACCATGGTCAGCTGACTGTCGCTTCAAATGTACGCCGAATAGTTTCAGGAAGCCAAATTATAGAGAAATTTAAGAAGAACAGGGTCCAAGATGCCTACTCTCTCAGATGTGTTCCTCAAGTTCATGGAGCAAGTAGAGATGCTCTCGACTATGTTCGAGATAAGGTTGCTGTAGAAATCAACGCTGTAACAGATAACCCTCTTATATTTGTAGACGACAGAGAAGCAATTAGTGGGGGGAACTTTCATGGGCAACCAATAGCATTAGCTATGGATTTCTTCGGCATCGCCATGGCCGAATTGGCTAATATTTCAGAACGTCGAGTTGCCCGTCTTGTAGATGGGTCTCTTTCAGGGCTACCTCCCTTCCTTATCAATGAAAGTGGCCTTAACAGTGGTTTTATGATTCCCCAATACGCAGCAGCATCTGTAGTCTCTGAAAACAAGGTCCTTGCGCATCCTTCCTCTGTGGATTCCATACCTACCTCTGCCAATCAGGAGGACCATGTTTCTATGGGAACGTATGGGGCAAGAAAAGGTCGAATGATCTTGAATAATACCCGCAAGGTCTTAGCTATAGAACTTCTTACTGCTGCTCAAGCTTTGGACTTCAGCATTTTGTTGGAACCGGGGAAAGGAACGAGAGCCGCTTATGATTCTATTCGGAGCGCAGTCCCCTTCTTGAAGCATGACGACTATATTCACCCCCTTATTCGGAGAGTTATCGAGCTTATGGATCGCAGCGAAGTGCTTCATGCAGTTGAAGAAGCTGTGGGGGTATTGGACTGACGTTTCGGAGAAAATTATGGTGTAAGATGGTAAAAGGAGGTGAAGAAGTATGAGGCTTCAACATATGACGGTAGCAAGTTTTGTGGATCAGCTCTCTGCTGGTACCCCATCACCGGGAGGAGGCAGTGTTGCTGCTCTGTGTGGTGCTCTGGCATCAGCGCTGGGAGGTTTGGTGGCCCGCCTTACTCGCTCGAAAGAGGGGTATAACCATGTGTGGCCTGATATGGAACATATTCGAGACAAAACAACGGTCTTTGCCGAACGATTCCTTTACCTTATGGAAGAGGACGTTCAAGCCTATGCTTCTTTTCTCGAGACAGGCCATCTTCCCACAGAAACTCCGGAAGAGGAGGATATTCGAGATCATTTTCGAGAGCAGACCATGAAAAAAGCGGTAGTGGTGCCTCTGGAGGTCTTGCGATGTTGTCGTGAAGTTGTCCCTTTGCTACGAGATGTGGCAGCTTTGGGATGTAGAGTTGCGGTGAACGACGCCATAACAGGCCTTGCTTTAATTAGAGGGACTGTGGTGTCATCGTGTCTTACGGCCATAACAAATCTTGCTTTACTTTCGGATGAAGAGTTTTGCGCATCTGTTCGAAATGAAGCCTTGTCTCTTATGTATGATCTCAACATGGAAATAGACAGAACTCTGGAGAATTACCTTAAAGCTCTTGTCGGGCACTCTCAAGAGACGTTACCATAGCGCTTGGAATGGACAGACTATTCTGAAAAGTCTCGTGATCCTTGCGTTCTGTGAAAAAAAACGCATAATAGGAGCAAATTAATTTAGGGGGCTGTGGAATGATAAATAATGCCCGCATGCTTCGTACTTTTTTGGAGCTTGTGCAAATAAAAGCAGAATCAGGTAGGGAAGAAGCTGTTGCTCAACATTTGTCTCCCCGTCTTCATAGGCTTGGGCTTTCGGTAAAAAAGAACGGAGAAGACAGTAGTGGTAATGTTATTGCGACTCTTTCTCCTACCCCTGGACGGAGTGGGTGGATTGCTATAGCTGCTCATATGGACACGGTCCCTTTAGAGAACCCTGTAAAACCTGTATTGCGAGACGGGGCGATTTATTCTTCCGGGAATACTATTCTTGGAGCTGATGATCGAGTGGGGATTGCTTCCATTCTCGAGGCCCTCGAAACGGTTATAGAAAAGAGATTGCCCCACCCTGGTATCGAAGTGATTTTTACCGTGTCAGAGGAAGAAGGGCTTGTCGGGGCCAAGCGTCTAACAAGCGAAGATTTACAAGCTTCTATGGCTTTTATTGTAGATAGCTCTTCCGATCCAGGCCATATCGTAGTACAGGCGCCTTCTCATGTGAACCTCTCGTGGATTGTTGCCGGAAAAGCGGCTCATGCAGGAATTGCCCCTGAAAAAGGTGTGAATGCTATTGTAGCAGCAGCTGAAGGGATTGCTGCCATGAATATTGGCAGAATAGATCATGAGACAACCTCGAATGTGGGTATTATTCGTGGGGGTACAGCCACAAATATTGTTTGCGATAGCGTTTATGTAGAAGGAGAAGCCCGTTCTTTCTGTGAAAAAAAGCTGGAAGACCTTGTAAAGAGCATGGTAGATGCTATGGAGGCAAGGGTAGCAAAACGTGGGGCTTCCGTCCAGACGAAAGTTCAAAAATCCTATACAGGTTTTTCTCTAAAAGAGACCTCCCCAGTGGTACAGTGGGCGACCTCTGCCGTTAGGAGAAGTGGGTTGCTTCCAGTGCTTATCTCCACTGGAGGGGGAAGCGACGCTAATATCTTTAACGAAAAGGGTTTGCCGGCAGTGAACCTCGGAACTGGAGCTCAGAATGTCCACACCACAAAAGAATATATTTCCGAGCGAGATCTTTATACAATCGGGGATATTATTGTAGCTATTATGACAGGTGCATAGCGAGTTCTCTTAGTTGCAATAGGAGCATCACCGTAGCAGGAATATGTAGCAGATCGAGAGGGCGTGGCTATTTTTTCTTATTAAAATATCCGCCCCATATGCTTCGAATATCGACCATAAAGACAAAGCCTCCGGCCTGACTCCCTATTTGCATTACCTTTTGACGATCATTCCTGTCGCAGATGACCTTAAGAATCAGCCGGGGGCCGTCTTTCCCTTCTCCTTCAACAATAGTGGTTCCAAAGCCTTCATCTCTAAGCCTTTCCGCAAGATGACGACTTTCTTCGGTATCGTTTAGAATAATTTCTACGATAGTATGTCCTTTTAAAAGCTTTTCTTCCAATAAAGAGCCTAGGAAATTTCCCGTAGAGAAACCAAGAGCATAGGCGATAAAGCTTAAAGGACTGTTTAAACCCGCGTCGAGAACATATTTTAAACTCATGAGGTAGAGAGATATTTCGACGAAACCAATGGCCGATGCCTTGAAGCGCTGGCCTTTGACAAGAAGAAGCATACGCATTGTAGCCAGAGAAACATCAGTACATCGGGCAAAAAATATTAATATAGTGGCAAGATTGAGTTCAAGGGACATATTTCTCCCTCCTCCGTTTGCCTATGACGAAATGTTCACTCCAGTCGGTGAATAGAAAAGCTCCCCATTCTCCTTCTCAGTTGTTGCGTTTTATGGCAAGCTCCGTGCGAGACATATATACTGGATGAGCTACACAGAGAGTTTCTACCTCTTCTCTGAATTCCTGGATCTTTTGGGGCTGGGAGTTTTCTAGAATTTTTATTATGAGCTGTGCCACAGCTTCTGTTTCTTCTTCCCGGAACCCGCGGCTCGTTACTCCGGCCAATCCAATTCGAATGCCACTTGTTACGGTGGCTTTTTCTGGGTCGAAGGGAATGAGGTTCATGTTTACTGTAATGCCAGCTTTTTCCAGTTTCTTTTCAGCCTCCCGACCTGTTATACGTTTATTGCGCAGATCCACAAGCATGAGATGATTGTTCGTTCCCCCTGAGACGATGGTATAACCGTGAAGCTGAAGTATTTCGGCCATCTTTTGGGCATTTTTTAAAATTTGGCGGGAATATAATTTGAACTCCTCTGTCATGGCGAGCTTAAAAGTAAGAGCTTTTGCCGCCATTATTTGAGGAATGGGGCCACCCTGGATCCCAGGGAAGATAGCTTTATCGATACGGTCAGCATATTCCTTTCGGCAAAGGATGTTTCCTCCCCGTGCTCCTCGAAGAGTTTTAGTAGTGGTAAAAGTTACAAAATCAGCGTGTGGAACAGGGCTAGGATGGACGCCTGCAGCAACCAGCCCTGCAATGTGGGCCATGTCCACCATAAAATAAGCGCCAACTTCGTGAGCTATACGAGCGAACCGTTCAAAATCGATATATCTCGAGTAGGCGCTGCCGCCGGCAATAATGAGCTTAGGATGAAGGGTGTGGGCCATTTCTTCCACGTGCTCATAATCTATAAGGCCAGTTTCTTTTTTTACTCCATAAGAATGAGCTTTAAAAAATTTCCCCGAAATATTGACGGGTGTTCCATGAGAAAGGTGTCCTCCATGGCGGAGGTCCATCCCAAGGATAGCGTCTCCAGGCTCTAAAATAGCCATAAAAACCGCGAGGTTAGCATTAACGCCAGAATGGGGCTGAACATTGGCATGATCAGCGCCAAAAAGTTTTTTAGCCCTTTCGATGGCAAGATTTTCGACAATGTCAATAAACTCGCAACCACCATGGTATCGCCTCCCAGGGTATCCTTCAGCGTATTTGTTCGTGAGGAGAGATCCCTGGGCTTCAAGAATAACTTCTGGAACAAAGTTTTCTGATGCGATGAGTTCAATGGTCAAATTTTGGCGCTGTTTTTCCCCTTCAATAGCAGCTCCCAACTCAGGGTCAATAAAGTGGATCAGGTTCATTTATATACCTCCCTCTTTAGTGAGTAAAAAAGTGGCGCCGTGAAAAACAGCTTGAAGAGTGAGACCATATAAAGAAGGGTGGAAGGAAGGAAAAAAGAACAAAAGAACAAAAGAACAAAAGAACAACAAAATAAATCTCACCCCTTTAATTGCCCTTATTCTACGCCAAAAGGACGAAAATTTGCAATTGTATATGGCATAAACTCATTTCCTATCTGGTATTCCCCCAATTGCAGTAGCGGGTTCTCCATAAAGTTGAGATTTGTACTCAATATAGTATTCATTTTAAGAATTTTTCATGACAAAAACTTTACAGAGAAGGGTATTTAGACTATAAAAGATACTAGTTTGAGAACTATATCATTGTGAATGCAAAATAAAGAGAGGAGGAGAGTGATTTTCATGAAGAAATATGTACTGAACATTCCAGATATGGCTTGTGGACATTGTGTAAAAAGAATTACAAAAGCTCTTGAAGAAAAGGGTTTTAGAAACTTTGAGGTGATATTGGAAAATAAATCTGTCGTTATCGAGACCGATAACGTTGCTTTTGTTTTGGAAACTCTTGAAGAGGCAGGATACTCTGCTTCTGTGGCATAAAAGAGAAATAGAAAGTATAGAAAGGGAGCTTCGTTTTTATATGGTACATAATCGTTCTTTTTTTTATTGCGTTGCAGCTTTTGTTTTTCTATGGGGACCCGTTCTTTACAAATGGTATGGAGGACCTGGTCGAGATATAGTCCTTCTTGTATGGGCTCTGCTTTTAGCTTGTGTTTGTCTTTTGAAGGACCGTTATGTTTTTGCTGTTCCTGCAGCAAAGATTCTTGCGTGGTTTCATTCTGTTAATTCGGGGGAAACAGTGGATTTGCGAAATTCCGCGCCAGATTCTATTACGAAGAAATCTTCTTTGATGGGGCAGTTGGGACGTATGCTTACAGATTTCATAACGACATTCCGAAAGATTTTTTTAGAAATAATACAAAAATTACATTCTTTCACTTTTGTTTTTTTTCGGCTTGAAAGAAAGCTAGGTTCTTTTTCTCGTGCTTTTGAAGAGATGGCTCGAGAAGTAAACGAGGGAGTGCAAGCTGGGAATCAAGTTACAGATGCTATGCAGGCCCAATACGCTAGTTCAGAAGAGATTTCAACAACGGCTCAATCCCTTGCCCATCTAGCGGAGAATCTGAATGAGGTGGTAACCCGTGTTTCTGATCGGGCTGGCGATGGGCAAAAGAAGCTCGGCGATGCAGAAAGTTCTATTCGAGAGCTTGGCAAAGATGTCTTAGGAGTGGCTCAACGATCGGCCTCTCTCTCTGAAAAAGTGGCTTTAATCCAATCTGTGGTTCAAGTTTTGACAGGTATTTCAGATCAGACAAACCTTTTGGCCTTAAATGCTTCCATAGAAGCGGCTAGAGCTGGAGAGGCAGGACGAGGTTTTGCCGTAGTGGCTGAAGAAGTTCGTAAGCTGGCAGAGGAAAGTCGCAAGGCGGCTCGAGATATAGGGGATAATCTGGAAGAGCTAGTTTCCGAAGTTCAGGGAGCTTCTAACGACGCTTCTGCTATTGTAGAGCGAGTAGAACAAACTGTAGTTCATGTTTCTGATGCTCTACAAGGAGTGGGAGATATTTTGAGCGATATTACAAGTGTCACTGAATCCACTCATCAGGTAGCATCAAGCGCGCAGGAGCTTTCTGCTTCATCGCAAGAGTTGGCGACTTCTGCAGAGACTGTTACCAAACTCACTGGTTGCATGAAGAATGAATTTCAGCTTTTAGGGAGGAATGTAGATTCTTTCACGGAATCGGTGGCAGAACTCCTTGCTTTTACTCAGGAAGGCTCAAGTCAAGCCTATACCCTTTTAAAAAATATGGCTCGTGTCCAAGTAATAGAACGATGTGATTTTGCCGAAATTGCCGATGGGGCTATTCAAGCACACAAAGGATGGATCTCTCACCTTAAGGAGTATATAGACGGAGGGAAATGGGATGTGGAAACAGATCCTACTCGATGTCAATTTGGGATATTCCTTTCCTTTATGGAGAAACCAGAAGTTATTGATGAACACCAGTGGAACGATCTTATGAAATGCCATGAAGAGCTGCATCGTCTCGGTCACAGCGTTTTTGACGCTATGGAAGCAGGAAAAAGCCAAGATGCTAAGAATGTATGCGCTCAGGCGTTAAAGATAAGCCAGACATTGGTAAAAAGCTTGGAACATATGAGCGCTCTTTGTCGACAGGGAGAAGAGTGTCGAGACTATCGGATAGGTCTTGTTCCTGTTGGAAAATAAGAGGACGAGTGTAGATTGGTAGATATATAATAAAGTACCTTGGCAAGGGCCGATTTCTTTCTGAGACAGAGAGAGGTCGGCTCTTTTTACATACATATATAGGGTATTATGATATGATATTTATAAATCCTATCTTTTTGATAGTCTTTTTATAGAGAGAAAAAGGAGTGAAGGAAATAATGGGAAATGGGGAAAGCGCTAAAAAAGTTTCTTTTTCTGTAACAGGTATGACATGCGCAACCTGTGCCAGAATGGTTGAACGATCTCTAAAAAAAGTGGATGGTGTCATTTTTGCCGGAGTGAATCTTGCCACAGAGACGGCATTTGTTGTTCTTGAGAAGGACGTTCCCATGGAAATTTTAGAAGAAGCAGTTCGTAGCGCTGGATATAATGTCTCCTACGAAGCACCGGAAGATCTGGATCGTCGTCGTTACCAAATCGCGCGTAAAAATTTAACCCTCAGCTGGATTATTACTGCCCCTCTAATGGCCTTCATGTTTGCTCATATGGCAGGTTTTCATATGTCGTGGTTCCCATTTATAGAAATTCTGGGCGGTGCTATTGTCCTTTTTGGGGCGGGGCGCTCTTCTATGAAAGGGGCTTGGATTGCTCTTACACATTTCCATGCGAATATGGATGTTCTTGTTTCTTTAGGTGCTCTCGCAGCATGGGCTACTTCTTTTCTCTCTTTGAGCGGTGTGCATGTAACCTCTTTTGGGTCTATTGGAGCAATGATTATTGCTTTACATGTAACTGGCCGTTTTATTGAGTCTCACTTAAGAGACCGGGCTTCCAAGGAGATAAAGGCCTTATTGGAAATTCAAGCTCGAGAAGCACGAGTTCTTGACGAAAACGGCAAGGAAATAGCTATTCCTATTGAAGCAGTAAAAGAAGGCTTTACCCTCGTTGTTCGCCCAGGAGAAAGAATTCCTGCAGATGGGCGTATTACAGATGGAATCACATCAGTAGATGAATCTATGATTACTGGGGAATCCTTACCTGTGCAGAAAAAACAAGGTGACGGAGTAACGGGAGGTTCTCTGAACCTTACAGGTCCCTTAAAAGTTCAGGCGACACACGTTGGAGAGGATAGCTTTCTTTCACAGATGATCTCTCTTATTCAGGAAGCCCAAGGGGCGAAAATTCCCATACAGGCCTTTGCCGATCGTGTAACGAATTATTTTGTTCCTGCCGTAGCAACTCTTGCCCTTATAAGTGCTTTTTTCTGGTATTTTGGAGTGGATCGGTTCGGCTTTTTTCTTGATACCGCTGCTCGCTACCTCCCATGGGTTACAACTGTCAGAGATCCCCTCTCTCTTGCCATTTTTGGCTTCATATCCACCATTGTCATTGCTTGTCCCTGCGCCTTGGGGCTTGCCACTCCTATGGCTCTTATTACGGGGACTGGCGCGGCTTCAAGGAAGGGACTTATTATTCGAAATGCCGAAGCTATCCAAACGGCAAAAGAAGTTGGGATTGTGCTCATGGATAAAACAGGGACTCTCACCCAAGGGCATCCTTCTGTTGTAGATATCCAGGTCTCAGAAGAGGATTTAGAAGCTGTTGCGGCACTAGAACGACATTCTCTCCATCCCTTGGCAAAAGCTGTAGCGGCAGTGAAAAGAACAGACATAGAACCTAATTCCGTGGAGGAGATTATGGGAGAGGGAGTTAAAGGAACCATACGAGGAGAGGAATACTTTATTGGGAAACCTCAGGATCCTTCAAGGTACAATGAACAGCTTCTGTTGGGGCGTACAGTAGTAGAGGTTCAAAAGGGTGGCGTAGTTGTGGGGTTTCTTGCGATAGAAGATTCTCTTCGGGAGGATGGGGTTCGGGCAGTATCTCATCTGAAGGAGCTTGGCATCGTTCCTGTAATGGTGACAGGAGATAATGAAAGGACTGCGCAGGCGGTTGCCAAGCAAGTAGGAATTAATGAAGTTTATGCCGGAGTTCGACCGGGAGAAAAATTGGATATATTGAGAAGATATCAAACTATGGGACGAAAAGTTCTTATGGTTGGAGATGGGATGAATGATGCGGCAGCATTAAAAGGCGCAGACATTGGCGTAGCTATTGGCTCTGGCACTGATCTTGCCATTGACAGCGCAGATATGGTAGTAGTGAAAGGTGGAGTTTCTGCTATTGTTGATGCCATTCATATCTCAAGGCAAACTTTTACGGTTATTCGTCAAAATCTTTTTTGGGCTTTTGCCTATAATATCATTGCTATTCCGTTAGCCATGGGGGCCCTGCTCCACCCTGCAATTGCTGAAACAGCCATGGCGTTTAGTTCCATCTCTGTTATTTTGAATTCCATGCGGATTCGTTCCTAAAAGATCCCGATACAAGAGTCAAAAGAACACATGGACAAAGCCCCCTTCTAAAAGGGCTCTGCCCACTTAAAAGTTAGAAGAGACCGCCTTTTTAGGCGGTCTCTGTATTTTCTACACTAGCAATGACCGTGACAGCCTGAACAGCCTCCACCGCATCCACTGCACCCGCCGTTACGGAGAGCGTCGATAGCAGGTACGAACACATCTAGAATGTCTTCCAGGTCGTTCACCCCTTCATCAGCATCGGTGAGACCAAAAGTTTCTTTTACTGCAGGAACTGTATCAGCACCATCTACTATAGCCTGCACTATGTCACGGAGCGTAATGTCCTTCGACTTAATGACCACAGTTTCTCCAGGAACCATACCCCAGTCCATCTTCTTTACCTCCTTATAGGAAACATGGTGGTATTGTAAAGGAAAAGAAGGGAAAAATAAATAGAATATTTTTTAGGCTCTCCTTTTCTGCCTGACTCCTTTATTTACATGAATGTGAAGAGTATTGAGGTCTCATTGTTTTTATCTTTTTTATCTCAAAAATATTATTAATAAGGAATAATTTTTTATGAAAAAAGAGAAAATGCTTTTAAAAAATAAATTGTATTGACTTTTTTGTCGAATAGAGTGTAAAGTAATAAATACAATAAAACTTCAGCAGGTGTACGGGAAGTCCGGTGAAAAGCCGGCGCGGACCCGCCACTGTGTGCTTGACGATGGGACCACATGCCACTGGAAAGAGTTCTTTTCTGGGAAGGGGGCCCAAAGAGTGAGAGCAAGCCAGGAGACCGGCCTGATGAAGAGATGCAAGTTCCCGCGAGGATTCGGGAAGGCTTGTGGAAAAGCCTCTCTTGAAATAAAGGGGCAATTTCGCTTTTAAGCTCTTAGCCTTTGATGGCCGTCCTCGGGGGACGGCCATTTTCTATTATAGGAGGATGAGAGTTATGAAGCGAGAGCACGTGGATTTGTTCCAGAACTCCGTAAATCCAAGTGGGTTTACTTTGCTTGAGCAGACGGTAAATGCGCTGGAAGCAAATGACGCGTCCCTTCCAGAAGAAGATACACGCAGCACCATCCTTTCTTCCATAGATCGATACATTTCCTATGTGAACGGATCTTTGAACAGGGACGGAAATATTGTAATTTCCGCAGATTTTCTTGAGAATACGCGCTTACTCATTAACACATTGCGGAAAGATATTGAGGCTATTTCTGTTCCTCACGAAGAAGACATCCAACTCAAGGGCAGAGAAAAGGCTCTCTTTGTTGAAGCTCACCTCAATCTTATCAATGCTGCTCGAGATTGGATGAGCGCTGTTGCTTCAGAGTCTTCAAGCGAGACAATAAAGATCTATCTTTTATATTGCCGAGCCTGCCTCCGTTCTTTGAGGCTTTTAGAACCTTTATGGTGTAGTAGTGAAAAGGAGGCCATCGCATAATGAATTGTCAGAACCATCCCCTTTCTCCTCTTTTTGCTCCACGTAGCATTGCTATTGTGGGTGCGTCTGCCAATCTTGATAGCCTTACTGGACGTACGGTTAAAGCGTTACAACATTTTGGATATGATGGGACTATCTACCCTGTTAACCCCAAGTACAATATAGTGGGAGGCCTCCCCTGCTATAAAGATTTAGCTCATATCCCTACTTCAGCTGATGTGGCTCTTATTAGTGTTAAGGCCCATCTTGTCCCATCTATTTTGCGAACATGCATTGAAAAAGATATTCATCATGTGATTATTTATTCTTCTGGTTTCGCTGAAGCTGGCGACGGATCGCTCCAAAAAGAAATGATGGATGTCGCTCGTAAAGGAAGTATCCGCATTCTTGGGCCTAACTGTCAAGGGCTTCTGAACCTCTCTGAAGGAATTCCCCTCACTTTTTCAGGAGCTCTTTACAATGCAGAACCCCCAGCGCCTGGACACGTGGCCTTTGTTTCTCAAAGCGGAGCTTTTGGTTTCTCTTCCTTTGGAGTGGGGCTTGATCATGGCGTTCGATATCGATACGTAGTGACGACAGGGAATCAAGCTGATATTGACGCTGTAGAGTGTGCCGGATATGTTATTACCGATCCGGAAGTTCGCCTTCTCATGATGTATCTCGAAGGCATTGAAAACGGGGAACGCTTTTTGGAACTGGTTCGAGAAGCGAGAGAACGAGATATTGCCGTAGCCGTCTTAAAGGCGGGGCGTTCCCCCTCTGCTCAGGAAGCTGCACGAAGCCATACGGCCGCTCTTACGGGAGATGATGCTGTCTGGAACGCAATTTTTGCCCAATATGGCGTTATTCCTTTAAAAGACATGGACGATATTATTGGTATTGGACAGCTTTTTGGCGCTTCTCCCCGCACTGCTGGTGATAGGGCTGCTATTCTCACGACTTCCGGTGGTGCTGGTATTGTCATGGCTGATTGTCTTAGCGATTTAAAAATGAAGGTTCCAGAGTTTTCAAGTCAAGCTCGCCAAGAGATTGAGAAGGCGATTCCCTCATTTGGCGCTTCGAGAAACCCAGTGGACATGACCGTTCAAATTTCAGAAAAGCCGGAGAATTTCCGTCACGTTCTTAATGCGGCTCTTCATGATCCTAATATAGACATGGTGATCACCGCTCTCTCCATGATTGTTGGCGATGCGGGGGCCCTTATGGCAGATGAGTTGGTTAAGAGCTACCAGAATACCAATAAGCCTCAAGCAGCGGTATGGATGATTGATAACGATCATGGAGGAGCCTTTGTTGAGCGCCTTAAAACATCCGGTTTCCCTATATTTCAAAGTTTCAGACAGTGTGCACGGGCTTTGAAGGCTTTAAGAAATTGGGAGAATCGACTCCCCTTCCCTATCACGAAAGTAGCGTATCGAGATCCTATATTGCGCTCTTTCCCTCCTAAATTGACAGAGTACGATGCAAAGCGATTACTGGATAGATATCGTATTCCTATAACAAAGGAACGGCTTTGTCGCGATATGGAGGAGGCTTTTGATGCGGCAGAAGAATTTGGTTTTCCCGTGGCACTCAAAGGTATGTCTGCAGAAATTCTTCATAAAACGGAAGCTGATATTGTCACATTAGATATTCGCTCTTTTGATGAAATGCGCCATGCTTTGAAAAGGACGAGAGAAAATTTAAAAAAACATGTTTCAGATCACGAAATACAAGGGTTTCTCGTTCAGGAAATGGTAAAAGGCGGCATGGAGTGTATTGTGGGAGTAAAGCGGGATCCAGTTTTTGGCCCTATTGTAGCGGTAGGTTTAGGCGGTATTTATGTAGAGGTGCTCAGCGACGTATCTCTTCGTCATGCCCCGGTAGATGAAAAAGAAGCCCTCTGCATGATTAAGAAGTTGAAAGGCTACGGTTTCCTCTCAGGAGCGAGGGGACAGCGCCATAGAGATGTGGAGGCGTTGGCGAAAATTGTGAGTAAGGTCTCTCAGTTGGCATGCATAGAAGAAGATTTACTAGAGCTCGATATCAACCCTGTTTTCGTTATGCCTGAAGGAGAAGGGGCAATAGCTGCAGATGCTCTCGTAATTCGGCGAAATGGATATTGAAAAGAAGCAACTTTTTCCTCAAGGCACGTAGACGATATGGTGCAGCTTGTAAGACCATGTAGATGCCGTCATTACCCATTTGTTCAGCACCCCAAATGTTAGATTTCAAATCTAACATTTGGGGTGTACTTTTCTGAAGGTCTAGCCCTTTTTTGGTTTATCCAGGATTTAACGGTATAATATATTAATGTCAAACTATATAAACAAATATAAATATACGAAGGAGGAATGATCAGTGGCCTGTGCTCCCGTTTACGAAACAAGGCCGGTACGTATTCAGCGCGATATAAAACACATTGCTTCATTGGGGAAAGACAAGGCCGGACGAACCTGTTTTACCTATAGTCAACAGGACAAAGACGTTCGTGATTTTTTGATTGAAACGCTTCAAGGTCTGAATCTCTCTATTGCAGTGGATGGGGTAGGTAATATTCGTGCTCGATATGAAGGAAAGAACCCTGATGCTCCTATAGTGATGAGTGGTTCTCACATTGATTCTGTGCGACAGGGCGGAAAATTTGACGGTGTGGCCGGTGTTGTCGCGGCTCTTGAAGTGGTGCGAACAATGGTAGATGAAGGGATTGTTCCGATACATCCGGTGGAAGTTGTTATTTTCTCTGAAGAAGAAGGGTCGAATTTTGGGCCTTGCTGTGCTGGCAGCAAAGCTATGATTGGCCGATATACAGTGAAAGACTTGAAAAAACTGAAAAACCCAGCGGGTATGTCTATGTACACTATGGCTCAAGAGTGTGGCTATAATCCGGATTCCATGCCTAACAGTGTTTTACGTCCTGGAGATGTGAAAGCTTTTTTAGAGCTTCATATAGAACAGGGGCCATCTCTTGACGCAGCAGGTGTTCCAATAGGAATTGTAGAAGCTATTAACGGTCTTCGGCAGATGAGGGTAGATGTTCAGGGTGTGGCGAATCATGCCGGCGGAACTCCCATGGCCTTGCGGCAAGATAGTCTTCTTGCTGCTTCCCGTATGATTTTAGCGGTAGAAGAAATTGTGCGGAAGGAAGGGGCTGATACTACAGTGGGAACTGTAGGACACATAGAGTGCAGCCCAAATGTATGGAATATTATACCGGGGAGAGCAACTTTTTCTATTGATATTCGCGATGTTTGTGAGAAGACGATGGATAGGATTGTAGAGAAAGTGAAAGAGCGCATCCAAGATATTGCAACAGCATGTCATGTAGAAAGCAGGATCTCTTCCCTTGCTTCTTTGGAAGCGGTACGTCTCTCCCCTCAAGTTATCGAAGTTTTAGAGAAAAAAGCTAAAGAGCTAGGTACCCCTTACAAAAAAATAAATAGTGGAGCTGTTCATGATGCGGTACTGCTTCGGTCTATAACTGATGTGGGCATGATCTTTGTCCCGAGCATTGGGGGGCGAAGTCATTGTCCAGAGGAAGAGACAGACGTTGAAGATATTAAGAAGGGTGCAGATATTCTTCTTGCTTCTATTCTGGAATTAGCAGGTTTTGTGGAAGAATAGCGCATTCGTTATGCCAATTCTCTATTCCACAGCGCTAGACCTAGAAGGGATGCCCCTTCTAGGTCTGGATAGGACGTTTTTACAGAAAAAGTTAAGCGAGCCGTTTTTTCTCCTGCCCATGAATGAGAGCATCTTTTGCTGCCATAATTAAAAGTTGTAAACGGTTGTCGTTATTTGTTCGACTTGTACCGGGATCGAGGTCGAGGCAGAGCAAATCCAGCTCAGGGTAGAGCCGACGCAATACACCTTCCACTCCTTTACCTGTAATATGGTTGGCAAGACATCCAAAAGGCTGAAGGCATACGATATGATTGATGCCCTTCTCTAACATATCAATCATTTCTGCGGGGAGTAACCACCCTTCTCCAGCCTGGTTAGCTAGACTGGTGACGCGAGTTACTTTCTTAGAGAGGGCTTTAAGAGTTTGACGAGGCAGTGCGAAACGGAAATTCTTTAAAACGGCCTCTAATTTACTTTCAAAATAACCTGTTAACGTTTCCATAAAGAGATTTCCTAGAACATCGAGTAATCCTGGTTCACACAGATACGCCTTCCAGTTATAGACATCGCTTCGGAACTTCATAAAGAAAAAGGATGAGAGAGGAGGCAGCACTGGTTCAACCCCATGGGCGATAAGTTTATCTACAAGAAAATCTTGGGCGAACTCGTTATAATTTACAAATATCTCTCCCACAATTCCTATTCGCGGAATATCCTCTTCTTTCATGGGAAGCCCATTAAATGTAGCGACTGCTTCTTCCATAAGGTCTATAAGTTCTGAAAAAGTTCCTCTATTTTTAAGGAAATCTCCAAGATGGCGAAGGTATTTCAGGTAAATGGTCTTTGCACTTCCACCTGAAAACTCTCTTGGGGCCGTAGAGAGAAAGAGAGAGGCTAAAAGATCAGCTCCGAGTAAGCCGTAGAGTAGGCCCTGTGCGGCATCTTTTTTAGAGACATAAAATCCCGCCGTTTCAAAATTTTCTACACCGAAAGTAGGGACTTCCACATCGGGGAAACCGGCGCTTGCTAAAGCTTTTCGGGCGAGTGGCACATAATTGGTTGCTCGACACTGTCCCCCAGTTTGAGTGAGAAGAACAGCGGCGTTTTTAGCTGTATATTGCTTTTCCATAAAGGCTTTGAGAATGTCACCAATAACTACAATAGCTGGATAACACATATCGTTATGAACATATTCCAACCCTATGTCTACGGATTGTTGCGTTTGCGGAGAAAGAATTTCTGCTTCTAGGCCTAATCCTTGTAGAAGAGAAGGTAACAAAGGTGAATAGAGAGCAGAAAACCAAGGCATAACGATTTTCTTTCGTGAAATCTTTTGTTCCTCATGGAAGAAAATTTCATGTTTTTGTGAAGGTGAAGGTCGATTGAATTCAAGAATGGAGCGGAGTCGAATTCTTGCTGCTCCAAGATTAGCGATCTCATCTATTTTTATGAGAGAGTAACTGCATCCTGCTTCTCGTACGATAGCTTCCAGCTCATCTCCTGTTACAGCGTCAACCCCACATCCAAATGAGGATATGTGAACTAAATCGAGGCCTTCCTTGGCGGTAGCCTTGGCACCAGCATAGAGACGGTTAGTATAGGCCCATTGAGTGACGACCTTGCAGTTACTGAGACTATGCCCTGGGAAATGTGCTGTTAGGAGGTCAGCCGGTATGGCATCAGCCCCGAGATCAGCGATAAGGTCAAATATCCCATGATTAATGAGAGGGTCCATATGGTAAGGGCGACAGGCTATGGCCAATATATGTCGTTTCGCAGCTCTGCTTTCATCGAGAGCTTTTTGGGCTTCCTCTCGTACCGTTTTTTCGTAATGTTGTTGAGCATGGAGAGCCATTTTAAAAGCAACTGCCACACGATGCCTGTTTATTCCCAAGAACTTCCCATACTCGTGGACTTGTTTATTGAAAAGGACGAGTTTTCTTAAGGAAAAAACAGGGCTATCCAAGGGGATGTGATATTGCCCTTCGGGGTCGAGAGCGCTTCTGATTACATCGGCGTAGCTACAGACGACAGGGCAATTATAGCTGTTATTTGCTGTTCTAATTTCATTCCGCTCATGAACAATAATAGGCATAAAGATACGGTCTACTCCCATTTCCGTAAGGGCTACAATATGACCGTGAGCAAGTTTTGCCGGGAAGCAGATGTTTTCAGCCATAACGGACGATACGCCTCGTTCATGGATGTTTTCATTGGAAGGGGGAGAAAGTACCACTTTATAACCACACTCTCTGAAGAACGTGCACCAGAAAGGATAAAGCTCATACATGCTTAATGCCCTGGGAATCCCAATGGTCCCCGCGGGGGAGCCTGTCGGCTCTGTGGGACAGTTGAAGAGAGTGTCGTAGCGAGTCTTGAAGAAATTATCCCCTCGAGTAACTCTTTGTCCATTATTGAAAATCTTTCTGCATCTGTTCCCAGTATAAAATTTTTGCCCACTTGAAAAAGTAAGGCTTGTTACGGTACAGCTGTTGGTGCATCCATGACAGCGGAAATTTTGGGCGGAAGGTTCTTCCCATGTCTCCAGAATATGGAAAATATCCTTATGTTTCCCTTCCACCGCTTCCTCCTGCCACTGCTTTGCTACATAAATAGCTGCTCCCCATGCCCCCATAAGACCAGCTTCTACTGGCCTTACTACGCGGCGCTTGGTAATGACTTCGAGTGCTCTTAGGATTGCAGGATTTTGGAATGTCCCTCCTTGAACGACAATAACAGGTCCAAGTTCGCTATAGTCACGTATTTTAAGGACTTTATGGAGAGAATTTCGTATTACAGAGTATGCCAAGCCTGCGGCAATGTCTCGAATATCTCTTCCTTCATTAAGAGCCTGCTTCACGCTTGAGTTCATAAAAACCGTACATCGAGTTCCAAGATCGCAAGGGTGTCCAGCTTCGCAAGCATATTGAGCAAAAGATTCCATAGAAAGCCCCAGAGACTCGGCAAATGTTTGGATAAAGCTTCCACACCCAGAAGAACAGGCTTCATTGAGTTTTATAGTTTCTAGGTGGTTGTCTTTGATGCTCATGGCCTTCATGTCTTGTCCACCGATATCGAGAATAAAAGAGACGTTGGGGCATAGGGTGCGAGCCGCGATAAAATGCGCCATAGTTTCTACAAGGCTATGGTGAAGGTCCAAAGCTTTCCTGATTAAATCTTCCCCGTAACCAGTACTGGCTCCTGCCACAATAGAGAGGTCTTCTCGATGGTTTCCCATGAGAGTTTTCTTAAAACTGGTCATGGCACGATGGGTAATTCCCAGAACATCCCCTTTATTTGTTTCATAGTGGGAAAGAACCATCTTGTGATTTTTGTCTATGAGGACGAGTTTTGTAGTAGTGGAACCAGAATCTACACCAAGAAAGAGAGGCCCCTCTGCTTTTTGGACTGAAACGGAAGGAAGGGCGTATTGTCTGTGACGTTCTTCCCAAAGGAATCTCTCTTTTTTGCTCTCGAATAGAGGAGGTAAATCCGTCCTAATGATATGGATATGCCCCGATTTTTCTGATAAACGAGATATAAGTTTGCCCAAAGATACGCTATTTTTCTCGTTGCTTTCATGAAAAAGGGCAGTGCCGAGGGCTGGCAATAATCTGGGATGGTCATATGCAGCAATGTCGTGATTTTGATCAAGGCCCAGATAAGAGATGAAAGACTGGCGCAAGCCGGGGAAGAAGGAAAAGGGGCCGCCGGCAAAGAGTACTTGACCGCGAATGGCTCTCCCACGAGAGAGTGAGGAGAGAACATGAAGGGCAATAGACTTAAAGACAGAGGCGACAATATCCTCCGGTTTAGCTCGTTGTGCCAGAAGAGACTGAATATCTGTTTTGGCAAAAACTCCACATCGAGAGGCAATAGTGTAAATAGCTTTCCCTTTGGAAGAGAGAGTGTTGAGAGAATCGAGACCAACACCTAACAACGATGCAATTTGATCGATAAAAGCTCCTGTCCCACCGGCGCAAGCTCCATTCATGTTCATATCGGGGTTGAGGTTATCGTCGAAGAAGATCATTTTAGAATCTTCTCCGCCAAGTTCTATCATGGTTCGCACTTTCGGCATCCTGCGACGAATATAGCGAGCTGCTGCCACTACTTCCTGCACAAAGGGGAGGGAAAACTGTGAGGCCATATTCATTCCTGCCGAACCGGTGATAGCGACGTCAAGAGCCATATCTCCTAATTTTTCAGCGCATAAGTGAAGAATGGAAAGAAGAGTTCCAGAAGGATCTGTGTTGTGTCGTTCATAAGCAGAAAAAAGCAACTGCCCCTCGGGATGACATACCACAACCTTCACTGTAGTTGAACCAAGATCAATGCCCATAGGAAAAACTGTTTCCATGAATATCACCTGCTTGGCACAGCTACGATGAAAACAATGCTATGCTTATAGTTCTTTAATTGTACCTTCCAAAAGGGTAAATGCACAAGGAATTACAGATAATAGCATGAGGAAGAACGCGGTTAATCTCTTGTGAGAGGCATTTCGCTGCCTTTATTGAAAGAAATCTCTACTTTTTCCCCGTCACTCCTCTGGCGATCTTTCCGGCTTAAAATATCTACTTCAATGGTTTGCCCACTTACGTCCACAAAATAGGTTGTTATGGCACCTTTAAACTGGCGCCCGCTAATATATCCTGAAAGGATGCCTTTCTCATAAGAGAAAGAAAGATCTTCTGGGTGAATGGCTACTTTCTCTCCCCCCTTGAGGGTTATGATGTTGCTTCGTCCAATAAAATCGGCGACGAAGGAGTTTTCTGCGCGCCTATAGATGTCTTGAGGGGGCCCAATTTGTATGATTTGTCCTTTTTCCATAACGACAATCCTATGGGAGAGAGCTAGGGCCTCTTCCTGATCGTGGGTAACGTAAAGGGTTGTAATTCCTAAACTACTTTGAATCTGGCAAATTTCGCGCCTCATACGTACCCGAAGCTTCGCGTCAAGATTGCTGAGAGGTTCGTCAAGAAGAAGAACTTTAGGTCTTGTTACAAGAGCTCTGGCAAGAGCGACTCGTTGCTGCTCTCCTCCGCTTAATTGACCGATTGTTTTTGAGCCGGAGAGAGGGAGTCCTACTTTCTCGAGCATCTCCATTCCCATAGTACAGGCTTTTTCCCGGGGAATTTTTCGAAACTTAAGTCCGTATATTACATTTTCAAGTACTGTCATATGAGGGAAAAGAGCATAGCTTTGAAAAACAGTAGCTGTTGGTCGTTTTTCCGGAGGAAGAGCTGTAATATCGTCCCCTTCGAGAATAATGTGTCCATTGTCTGGCTTAAGAAACCCTCCCACCATGCGGAGCGTTGTGGTTTTTCCACAGCCACTTGGACCAAGAAGAGCTACAAGTTCCCCTTCTTCTATATCAATAGAAAAATTGTGCACAGCATAAAGGTGCCCAAATTTTTTATCGAGTCGCTTCAATTGAAGGTACATGGTTTCTCCTCACTTTTTTAGACGAATTCTTTCCCTTGTGAAGCAAAACATAAGAGAAAGCAGCGTTAATGATCATTACCACAATAATAATAACGGAGGCCATAACAGACCCTACTCCTATATCCCCTTGTTGTATGGCATCGAACATTTCGACGGTGGCAACTTTTGTATAAGGGGTAATTAAGAAAATAATGCCACCAATAGTAGTCATAGTAAAAGTAAAGGTGTTAATGAAACTTACCAAAAAAGTAGATTTTAAGAGAGGCAGAATAACATCTTTTAACACGTAAATATCGTTTCCACCCTGGTCTTTCACGGCATCTTCAAGCTCTGTGTTGATTTGATTGAGCACAGAAATTCCACTTTTTATGCCCAGAGTCAACTGGCGGTAAATACAGTTCGTGATAACAAGGAAGCCAGTTCCTAGAAAAAACTCTGGTAACCAGTTAAAGGCGAGAAGGTAGGCAATCCCGAAAAATGGACCCGGTAAAATAAAAGGGAGGTCGGCGATGAAATCAATGACTCTTGCCATAGGCCTATTCTTTCTTCCTAAAAACCAGGCGAGAAGGACTCCCATAATGCCTGCTGTCAGCGCTGCTATTACAGAGTATTGGATGCTGCGAATAAGGCTGCTGAGTTTGGCGAGCTTCAAGATTTTTATATGCTGAAGGGTGAAAGAAAAGTTCACTCCCCAGGTTTTTGTAAAAGCACCACAGAAAATAGTTCCATACTTCATAAGTTCAAAGAAAACAAATCCCCATGTACCAATAAAGACTATACAGTTGACCCATAAAGGCAATCCAAGTAAGTCTTCATCTACGCTTGCTGTTTTTGGAGAAAACATGGGAACTTTTCCCAGGATTTTTCTGTACAGAAGGAAGACGATGAAAGCAGGGATTAAAAGAAGCGTGGAAATAGCAGAGGCTTTCGGGAAATCGTAGCTCCCGATGGCAGTCATATATGCTTGCGTAGCTAAAACATTATAATTCCCACCAATGAACATAGGAGTTCCAAAGTCAGAAAGGGAACGAATAAAAACAATAAGAGCTGCCGTGATAATTCCGGGCTTTGCTAAAGGAAGGGTAATGTGCCAAAGAGTATGCCAACGGCTGGCCCCCAAGTCAAGAGAAGCCTGTTCCAGACTTCGATCAACTCCCCGAAGAACAGCAATAATTAGGAAGGCAGCAATGGTGGCAAAACTAATAGATTCAATGAGAATAACGCCATGGGGGCCATAAGGACTCCAATGAAAGCCCAGCAGTTTCCATGTAACGAGCCCACGTCGGCCAAAAAGCATGATATATGCCAATGACGATACGAAAGGGGGAGAAATAAGAGAAAGAAGCAGAACCGCAAGCACTACCTTTTTACCCTTATTTTTTGAATGGGTAACATAAAGAGCACAGCAAAGGCCGATAAAGAGGGCGAAAAAAGTAGTCCATAGTCCTACAAAAAGGCTGTTACGCACAAGAAACTGATTGATAGTAAAAAGATCTCTGTAGTGTTCAAGGCTGAAAACACCATGAACAAAAACGCTCTCTTTCAATACAGCTAAAGTGGGCCAGAGAATGAAGATAAAAACATTAACGGCCAAAAAAAGATAAAGACAAAAGGGGGCATCAAAAGATGCCCCGCAAAGTTTACTGTTCCGCTTTACTGCCAAATTGCTTCTGCCACCTTTCAATGATGCTCTTTCTCATTTCACCGGACTTTACAGCATCGACAACAACAATCTTGGCCTCTTTAAGCCCCCGCAAATATTCTGGGACATCTGCGTCAGGTCTTGTCCCAACTTTGGCAGTGTGAGCCATTTGGACTTCTTGTCCTCGCTTTGAAAGACACCAGTCGACGAAAGCTTTAGCTGCTTCCATATTTTTTGCGCCCTTCATGATAGCAATGGGTGAAATAAAGCCAGGTGTTCCTTCTTCTGGAAAAACTGATACTACAGGGTACCCTTGTTCAATAAGCTTTACGCCACAGTCATAGGGATCGATGCCAATGGCGACTTCTCCAAGAGAAGCTTTATTAGGAGGGGCAGCTCCTCTTTTAGTATAAAAGGGGATGTTAGAGTCGAGTTTATTGATGTACTCCCAACCTTGTTCCTCTCCAAAAATTTGAATAAGGTGAAAAAGGACAGAGTAATTTGTACCGGAGATAGCAGGATTGCTCATAAGAATCTCCCCTTTATACTCTGGTTTCCCAAGGTCTGCCCAGCTCTTTGGCATAGGGAGTCCTTTTTCTTTCATAACGTCTTTATTAATAAGAAAATCCACTGCGCATACAGATAAACCAGTCCAATATCCGTCGGGATCCTTATATTCCGCAGGGATTTTTTCTGATTCTGGGGATATATAAGGTTCGAGGAACCCCTCCCGTGCTGCTTCCACGTAGCTATCGACCCCACCACTAAACCAGGCATCAGCAAGAACTTTGCCTTTAGCGGCTCTCAGACGAGTGAGCACTTCGCCAGAAGACATGTTTAGGTAGTTTACCTTAATGCCAGTATCTTTAGTAAACTCTGCCATAATTTCATCAATACCGGTAGCTGCAATAAAAATACTGATAGTCTGTCCAGCCAAGGTCTTATCGGCACTGGCAAAAGCCATGGGGCCAGAAAACATAACAAGACAGGCGAATAAAAGGGCTGCAAGTACTTTTTTCACGGTGTGTCCTCCTTAGTCTATTTGTTTAAGTAATATGCATTATTCCAAGGACTCATATTAAGTGAAAAGGGAGTAGTAGTCAATATCGCCATGAGTGTTATTCATATGTTTATTATGTGAGTTTTTGGCAGCAACTTTAAATTGCTTCTCTTCCTTATTTTTTGGGGGAGTTATGTACTGTAATTTGGAATTTCTTATCATATAGAATTGAATTATAAATATAGAACAAGAGCTGTCTTGCAAGACAGCTCTTGTTCTAGCGTGTATTGGGAGGTGTGGTGCTTTTGTGTTTCCCTATTGCAATTCTTTTGATGCGATAGCTTTGAACTCTTCGTCTGTAAGAAGGCGACGGTTCTTTATGCCAAAATCCTTAACTCCAGCAAGAATATTCCGCATCTGGTCTTCTGTTGCTTTTATACCGAGTTTCTCAAGATTGACTTCAACAGATTTGACGCCGCTCTTCTTCCCAAGTACTATCTGAGGCTCATTTCCCACAAATTCCGGATTCAGAGAGAACATGGCAAGAGGTTTTTCTCTCAACATCTCAATGCCGATGCCAGATTCTCTGGTGAAGATGCGATCGCCAATAATAGGTTCATTCCCTGCAAGAGGGACGTTGCACATAGCAGATATTTCATCGGCAATTTTTTTGAAGGCTCCAAAGTCTGTGCCGTAGTCCATATTAAACATAACTTTTAGTGCCATGAGCACCTGGAAAAGGGATGTGTTTCCAGTACGTTCGCCTAAACTATTCAAGCATGTGTGGATAACGTCTGCTCCTCCTTCCACAGCAGCGAGGCTGTTGGCTAGGGCCATGCCAAAATCGTTATGTGTGTGGACTTCAACAGAAAGTCCGGTAAGGTTTTTGACCCTGCGTACAAGTTGGAACATGGCTCCTGGAAGGATACATCCTGTAGTGTCAACAACTCCCACACTGTCGGGAGCACAATAGTCGCAAACGGAGCCTAGAAGGTTCTTAAGATCTTCCCAATCAGCTCGGGTTGTATCGTAAGGGAAAAGCACCGTATATAAGCCAGCATCTTTCGATGCTTTGACTGCTTCTTTCGTTTTTTTTGCCACGTCTTCCCATGTCCAGCCAAATTGATAGAGAAGCTTGGGCTTTCCTATAGGAACCTCAATGACGACTCCATGAGCCCCACATTCCGTAGCCATCTCTATATCTTTGACCATAGCTCGGGCAAATGTGAATATTTTTGCTGGAAGATTGTCTTTTACAATAGATTTAATGGCTTCCTTATCTGCCTCGGATACGGCAGGCATACCGGCTTCAATACGTTCAACACCCATATTGGCAAGAATACGAGCGATCTTCAGCTTGTCTTCAGGAGTGAAGACAACTCCTGGAGTTTGCTCCCCATCTCGAAGGGTTGCGTCATGAATTTGAACATGCTCAGGTAGAGCCAATGTTTGACGATATTCTTCGTTGAACGGGCTTGTCCACCAGTTCTCTGTTTGGTAGTGTGTCATTTTATTTCTTCCCCTCCTTTAAAACTTCCGGGTTGACAATATAATCTGGTTTTTCTCCATTTAACACGCGAACAACGGCTTCTGCAGCACCTGTCGCCATCCTATAGATGGCTTCATACGTTAAAGCTGCGCTGTGAGGTGTCATAAGAACATGAGGAGCTGTGAGGATGGAGGAATCGGGACGAGGTGGTTCCTCTGGGAAAACGTCTACTGCTAATCCCCCAAGATGTCCATCACGAAGAGATTGAGCTACAGCGTCTACATTAATGACAGGGCCACGAGCTGCGTTGATGAGGATAGCGCCTTTTTTCATAAGAGAGAGCTCTTTTGTGTCGATCATGCAATGTGTTTCTTCTGTGAGAGGGGTATGAATTGTTACGAAATCAGAACTCTTCAGAAGCTCTTCGAGTTTTTCAATGCTATGAACATCCTTGGGCATCTCTATGTATGGATCATAGATGACAACATTCATTGCAAAACCATCATGGGCGATACGATACACGGCCTTGCCGACCTTTCCAAAACCAATAATGCCAAGGGTTTTCCCATTTAGCTCTGAGAGCCCTATATGGTCTCTTTCTCTAAATTTCCCCTCTCTGATAAGGGAGTCGCTCAGAGTATATTTTTTAATGAAATAGAGCATCATACCAAGAACATGTTCTGCTACAGATACAGCATTGGCATAAGGGGTGTTTCCCACAATAATGCCTGCTTTTGTAGCGTAGTCGAGATCGATGTTATCAACTCCTACACCATGACGACCAATAACTTTAAGATGTGGAAGTTGAGAAAGGAAGTCTCCTTTCAAAGGGGATGTTCGGATAACAAGCCCTTCAATAGAGTCTTTATTCTTTTCGTTGAGTTCTTGCCGTGTAATAAGGGTGTGACCAGCTTTTCGAAGAATGTTGAGTCCATCTTCAGATATAGGGTCATATATTAATACAGTGCTCATAATAGGCTTCCTTTCTGCTAAAAAATCTAATCGATGGTTCGTCCGCCATCAATGAGGATAAGTTGGCCTGTAATATAGCTTGAACAGTCGGAGGCGAGGAAAAGAACAGGGCCAACAATATCTTCCGTTTTCCCAAGACGTTTCATGGGAATTTTTGAAGTCATTTCTTCTCGAACGCCAGGTCCATTGATCAGTTTCGATGTGAGCGGAGTTTCAACAAAACCAGGTCCAATAGCGTTGACATTTACGTTATATTGCCCCCACTCATGGGCGAGCACTTTGGTCATTTGATACACTCCGCCTTTGGCGCTGGCGTAAGGTGCTCGTTTCAGGTGTCCTCTTACAGCAGAAACAGAAGCGGTATTAATGATTTTCCCTGATTTTTGCTGAACCATAACCCGGCCTACAGCTTGTGCGCAATAAAACATCCCGGAAAGGTTCACATTAATGACTTTTTGCCACTCTTCAGGAGATATGTCGAGAGCAAACTTCCTAACGTTAATACCGGCATTGTTGCAGAGGACATCTATTTTCCCATATTTTTTGAACACGGAATCGATAGCAGTATTTACCTGCTCTGCATCGCTGACGTCGAGAAAAAGGAAATCTGCCTGTTTCCCTTGAGATGAGAGATCGCTGGCAAACTGAAGGCCATCTGCTTTGTTTACATCTGCAATAACTACAGTGGCTCCTTCTTCTGCAAAGGCCTCTACCATGGCCTTGCCTAAGCCGCTGGCACCTCCTGTGACGATGACAACTTTCGATTCAAGTCCCAGGTCCATAATAAAACCACTCCTTCGTAAATCTAACTTTTTATGCAGCAGTCAAGTTTTTCTTGCTCTGCTTATGATTCCTGATAATTGGAATGGCTATCAACAACAGACTCAGGACGAGTAAAAGAAGGGTTACAGGGCGGGTTACAAAAACACCCAGATCTCCTCTGTACATAAAAAATGCTCGTCTAAAGTGAGTTTCTGCCATACCACCAAGAATGAAACCAAGTACCACAGGGGCCACACCATAATGCAATTTATTAAAGATATATCCAATTACACCAAAGACCATCATGACAAATACATCGAATAAACTTCCGCCAACACCGTACGCACCTATAGTGCACATTACAAGGATAAAGGGTGTCAACATGTATCTGGGTATTTTGAGCATTTTTACGAAGAGCCTGATCCCGAAATATTGGAAGGCAAACATGAATACGTTGGCCAATAGCAACATAGCAAAAATGCCATAAATAATTTCAGGGGTATCTTTAAAAAGCAAAGGGCCAGGGCGAAGTCCGTGAATAAGAAGGCCTCCAAGCATAACAGCAGTAGTAGAGTCTCCGGGAATGCCGAGAGTGAGCATGGGCACAAGGGCTCCCCCTGTTACCGCATTGTTGCTTGTTTCTGAAGCAATAACACCATCTATACAGCCCTTCCCAAATTCCTCTGGAGTTTTAGAGAGCCGCTTGGCCTGATCGTAAGATACAAAGGAAGCAATGCTACAACCAGCGCCGGGCAAAATTCCTACAATTGTCCCAATAACAGCAGAAGAGAGAATGATCCATTTCCTTTCCAGAAGGGTAACAAAAGAGGGGAACTCTCCCTTGAGTCCCTTATTGCTCGTTAGTTTAACAGAACTTCCAATGGTTTCAGCGTCTTCCAGCGCTTTTGACACGGCGAAAAGTCCAATAAGAACCGGCAAAAGATTGAGGCCGCTGAGAAGATTAGGAATTCCGAAACTATAACGTACCATTCCTGTAACAGGATCTGTCCCAATAAATGAGATAAAAACGCCAATAAACCCGGCGATAACCCCTTTGAGAAGAGATTTAGAGGAGACGCTGGCAATAACGGTAAGACCAAGTACTGCAAGAGAAAAGTACTCTGTTGGTCCGAATCCGAGAGCAAAACGGGCTAGTTTAGGAGCAATAAACATGAGGATTCCCGCGCTGAAAAGACCTCCGATGAGGGAGACGAGAAGGGATGTCCCCAATGCCAGCCCCGCTTGCCCTTTTTGGGCCATGGGATACGCATCGAAAGTTGTGCAAATGGAAGCCGGTGTCCCAGGAATGCGAAGGAGAGTGGAAGAAATGGATCCTCCGGCTGTCCCACCGCAAAAAGCCCCCATAAGCATGCCCATCCCAGCCACAGGAGAGAGCCCGAATGTTACAGGGATCAGTAGCGCTACGGCCATAGTGGAAGTTAACCCCGGCAGTGCTCCGAAAATAATGCCAAGGATAGTCCCTGCTGCAGTAAAAAGAATTGCTTCTGGTTGAAAGGCACCAATAAGGCCCTGAATAAGTGCCGTCATTTTTTATATCCCCCCGCTTCCTTATGGAAGTAATGTGTGGAAAAATTTTGTGAAGAGAAAGAACAGAGCCACTGGAGCGACAGCGGAAAAGAGAAAGATATTTAATACTTTCTTCTTGTCAAATTTTCCATAAAAGAAAAGCCCCAAAGCGCTCATAAACAGAACGGAAGCAAACACAAATCCGAGCTTCTCTAAAAGTGCAACGTAGATGAAAGCGATAAGAAGCGTAACAAATACCTTAGCTCTCCCCTGAAGATCCAATGTAGTCTCTTCGGAAGAAGCTTTCTCTTTCCTACAGGAATAAAAAAGCACCAGAAGGGAGAGCAAAATTATGCCTGTAAGAACTACATATGGGAAAAAACGAGGACCAAGTATAGCTCCAGAAGCATCTTTGATTTTTGTTGTTTGGATTAGAAAAAAGCCAGATACACATATCATGGTAAGGGATGTTGCTATATCGGCCTTACGCATAATTACATTCCTCCTTGGTTCTAAAAAAGGGGCGAGCCTTAGATAGGTTAAGAGAGGGTCGCCCCTTGAAAAGTGCTATTCTATTTCTGTTTTAAACCGAGCTCATCAATGAGAGGATAAATCCAGTCTGCTTCTTTCTTGAGCCAGTCTTCGAAATCATCCCCACCTATGAAGCTTGTTCCAGCGCAAAGGATCTCGGTGATGTCTTTTCTAAATGCTTCAGACTGCTGCACTTTGTCGAGAGCGTCTATCCATGCGGCTTTGATATCTTCAGGCATATTTTTAGGACCAGAAATTCCTCGCCACTGGAAAAGTTTCAGATTCAAACCCTGCTCTTCGCATGTCATAACATCTGGGAAGAGTACGTGGCGAACCTCACCCATGGTGCCGAGAATCTTTACTTCACCGCCCTGCCAGTGAGAGAAAATTTCTCCAGGTTGCTGAACAATAACATCGACGAAACCGCCAAGGAGACCTGCGACTGCTTCTGCTCCGCTGGAATATCCGATTCCGTCAATCTCGATCCCAGCCGTTTTGATGAACTGGTTAGCGGCAAGATAGGTAAATCCGCCAATTCCAGCAAATCCGATACGAAGCTTACCGGGGTTCTCTTTTGAATAGGCAATGAGCTCTGCAACGTTGTTCCAGGGAGCGTCTTTTCCTACGCAAATGGTTTCGTCTTCAACAATGACACGTCCTAAGTTCGTAAAATCGCTATACTGAAAGTCTACATTCCCAATGCCACCTAAGGTGAGAAGGGAACCGTTGGAAACGACAACGGTATAGCCATCTGGTTTACTTGTCATAGTTTTGACATACCCCACAGCGCCGCCGCCGCCAGGGACGTTCTGAACCACTACAGGATGACCGAAAACAGGCTCAAGATGTTTGGCGAGAAGGCGGGCAAACGTATCTGTGGAACCGCCAGGGTTGTACCCTACAATAATGTTGACAGTGGTTTTGGGCCAACCTTCCTTGGCTAGTGCTTGGTTGGAAAAGCCAAGACAGAAAACGAATACAGCGATAAAGCACATAACAATGGATAAAGAAAAACGTTTTTTCATACCTGAATCCCCCTTAATTGTAAAAAATGCTGTGTTTATATCTTTTCTGGGTTATGCCTCATCCCGCAGGATGGCACCCTTCCAGACACTCTCAACTTCTCTGCTGTATCGACGTAAGTATTTGCTGTCTACTTTGCAGGGAATGGGTTTCCAGTTCTTTTTCCTTTCTGCTAGCTCTTCTTCGGAGACGTGTAACTCTAAGGAACGATTTGGAATGTCAATAGTGATCATGTCTCCGTCGTGAACCAAGGCGATTGCTCCACCCTTGGCTGCTTCAGGGGCCACATGCCCTACGCATGGTCCATGAGTACAGCCGGAAAATCTACCGTCGGTAACAAGAGCGGTGCTCTCTCCGAGACCTGCTCCCATTAAAATAGCGGTTGCTCCGAGCATCTCTCGCATCCCAGGACCACCTTTGGGTCCTTCGTAACGGATAACGACAACATCTCCTTCTTTTATGTCACCATTGAGCATTGCAGTGATAGCGTCTTCCTGGGAATCAAAAACTTTGGCTGGTCCAGTATGTTTTTTCATTTTGTCTGAAACGGCTGTTTGTTTTATTACGGAGCCTTCAGGAGCAAGGTTTCCTTTCAGTATGGCAAGGCTCCCTTCTTTGTGAAGAGCTGTTTCGAGGGTTCGGATCACATCCGTATTTGTTATTTTTGCATCTTTACATAGCGTTTTCCACGATTCACCCATGATAGTTTGGGCACTAAGGTGAAGGTGCGATTCCCCAAGTTCTTTTATGACAGCAGGAATTCCACCGGCAAAATCGAAATCCTCGAGGGAGTAATATCCTGACGGTTTTACGTTTACGAGATGAGGAGTTTTTTTACAAAGGCGCTCGAAGTCGTCGGAATCAAGGTGGAGACCAAATTCTTGAGCAATAGCAGGAAGATGTAAAACAGAGTTTGTAGACCCGCCAATAGCCATATTTACAATAACTGCATTCTCAATGGAGTCCTGGGTTACAATATCTCGAGGGCGAATATTTTTTTTCACGAGGTCTACAACAATTTCCCCACTCAGCTTGGCTTGACGAAGTTTTTTAGAGTACACTGCGGGAGTTGTTGTCGAACCCGGGACAGAGAGACCTATGACTTCTGTGAGACATGACATAGTGTTTGCAGTTCCCATCATGGAGCATGAACCGGAAGTGGGGCATACATTATTTTCAAACTCTTTGAACTCTAATTCGGAGAGAAGTCCCTGCTTTACTTTCGCCCCAGCTTCGCGTATTTCGTAAATAGCAACATCTTTACCCTGGAATTTGCCCGCTAACATAGGCCCACCAGTAACAATAACAGTGGGAAGGTTCAAACGGCCAGCTGCCATCATCATGGCAGGCACAATTTTATCGCAAGAGGCGATTAACACGAGGCCATCAAGTCTTTGCGCTTCTGCAATGACTTCGACAGAATCGGCTATAATCTCGCGGCTTGGGAGAACATAACACATTCCAAAGTTACTCTGGGTAATTCCATCGCAAATAGAAATAGTGTTAACTTCAAAGGGAATACCACCTGCGGTGTAGACCCCCCGTTTAACCGCCTCTGAAATTTCCCGGAGATGTTTATGCCCGGGATGCATTTCATTGAATGTATTAATAACACCTATAAAAGGTTTGTGCAGATCTTCTTCTAAGAGACCAATGCACTTAAGATGGCTTCTGTTACCGGCATGGTCGAGTCCATCAACAACATCTTTGGTACTTCGCAACATATTCAACGCGCCCCCTCCATTACTATTGGTGAAATTTTCTGAGTCCTTCAAAGTATCCATTTTTTAATTTTAAAAAAATCCCTTATTCTTATTTTATGTGTTATGAGAAGTTTCTATGATTCGAAGAAATGTCCAATGTCAACAAATCTTTCTTTGTAGCTCATTCGTATATGGGTGATCATTTCTTGGCGAGCTTTTTCAGGATCCCTTGATGCAATAGCATGAATAACACGAGCATGTTCGAGGTAACTTAAAGGTTTTTGGGAAGAAAGAGGGAAAATCTCGGTGGAGCTTGAGTAAAAACTAGAAAGGTAGAATGTATAGAGTTGGGACTTCCAAAAAACTTGTCGGAAAAAACGTTGTAAATAAAGATTCCCACTCATTTGAACAATTTTGCTGTGAAGTTCTTTATTGATAGCTGTATACGCCTTACGATCGCTATTTTTAAAAGATTGTTCTTCTTTTACGTTTAATTCCTTAAGATACGCAATATCTTTTTGAGATATGGATTGAGCAGCTTCAAAAGCCGCTTCACCTTCAAGCAGTTCTCTCATTACGTATACGTGTTTCATGTCTTGAGGAGTGAGGATAGGAACAACATACCCCTTTTCTCGATGGGGATCTTCAAGAATTCCCTCGGAGACGAGGCGACCGATAGCGTGACGTACTGGAGTACGACTTACTCCAAGTTGTTCTGCCAGCTGGGTCTCGTAAACGCGTTCTCCAGGTTTTATGTTATGAGACATGATTTCATCAACAATATATTGTTGAACCATATCTTCTACTTTTATTTTCGAGTGTTTTTTTTGCTCAAGAGACATACTTTTCTCCCCTCACAAAAAAACTATAAAGTAGCCACTTGCGTATCCATTTAAATAATAATCAAAGGAGGGGCTTCTGTCAAATAAAAATCCATACGGCGTGTCGATGCCCATAAACACTGACTTGCAAATGATACGTAACGTCTCTGCCTAATGAGAAAAAGCGAGTCCAATTGTTCTCGAGAGTAGAGCAGCCCGTTTTTTCATGTTTTCTACAAAAAAAGAAAAGGCTCCCGAAAGAAAGTCCGGGAGCCTTTTCTTTTTCTGATCCCTACTTTTCAAGCACTGCGGGGTCGTCTACTGTGTCAAGATAGTGGAACCCCCAATCCTTTACAATCTGTACTACCATGGGTTTTATGACTTCTCCCTGTTCTGTAAACTTGCTGACGCCAGTAAGGCCTTCAAGTTCAGAGGCGGCAATGGCATCTCTGATTTTCTGTGTGTCCAGCTCTCCTGCCACTTTAATACCGTTTATAATGACCATGAAGGCATCATAGGCAGAAGCACCTACCATACATGTATCTACGCCAAAACGTTCTTTGTACTGGCGAAGGTAATCCTGAACAAAAGCTCGTTTGTCATCTCGATCAAGGTTGGTGACAATTACAAAATCTTCTGCTGCTTCCCCGGCGATTTTAATCATTTCTGGGGAGTCGGCGCCTTCCTCACCGATGAAAGGAGCTGTAATGCCCATTTCGCGGGCTTGCTTCACCATTGGACCTACCTGGAAGAAATAACCACTGGAGATAACCACGTCTGGATTGGCTTCCTTGATCTTGGAAAGGTACGCTTTATAATCTTTTTCTGCGAAAGGATAAGCTTGTTCTATGAGTATTTTTGTATCTGGAGCGTGTTTTTCAAGATATTCTCGTGTTCCAGTTGAGAGGGTACGTCCGAAGTCGTTGTCCGCGTGAATAAGAGCCACAGTTTTGGCTTTAAAATTATGAACGGCTACATAGGCACAGGCACGTCCTTCCACGTCTCCAAGCATACCCACGCGGAAGCAAAATTCTCCAGCCGATGTAACTTCCGGGTGAAGGGCATAGGCTGCTACAAAAGGAACTTTCTCTTCTTGAAAGATAGGCGCTACTGCTCTGCTCGGAAAGCTGTAAGATCCTCCTACAACCCCTATTACACTGTCGCGCTCAATGAGCTTATGAGCAAGGGCCACAGCTTCTTTAGGGTCGGCGCGATCATCATAGGTTACAAGCTCTATCTGTTTCCCGAGGATGCCTCCTTCTGCATTGACTTTCTCTACTGCCATGACGACAGAGTTTTTCACGTTGATACCGTCGTCAGCAGCGGGACCTGTGAGGGGAGCTAAAAGTCCGATTTTAATGGTTTCTTCCGCTAGAGCCATACCGCTTAATACAAGGGTGAGGCAGCATACTAAAGCAAAAACCTTGACCAACCGACTGCATCTCATGAACAGCACCTCCAATAAAATTTTTAAGTAACCTACTCAAATGCCCAGGTAGGCTTCCCGAACTCCTGGGTCATTCATGAGTTCCTGAGACGTCCCTTCCATGACGAGGTTCCCAGCTTCCAGCACATATCCTCGATGGGATATCTGAAGTGAGGCGAGAGCGTTCTGTTCCACAATAAGGATGGTGATGCCAAATTCCTTATTAATATGCTGTAATACTTGGAAAACTGTGTTGACAAGCTTAGGCATGAGCCCCATGGATACTTCATCTACAAGCAAAATGCCGGGGCTTGATATAAGGGCTCTGGCAATGGAAAGTTGTTGTTGCTCTCCCCCGGAAAGAGTGCTTCCAGCTTGAGAATTTCTTTCTTTTAAAACTGGGAATAGAGAGTAGATCCAATTCAGGCGTTGTTGGAGATCAATGTGTTCTCTCATTCCGTAAACACCTGTAAGGAGATTTTCATACACGGAGAGGGATGGAAAAACCCGGGCCCTCTCCGGCACAAGTCGGATGCCTTTTCGAGCTCTTAAATGAGCCCCAAGAGATGTAATATCCTCTTCACCGAGGAAAATAGAACCGCTATGAACTGGGACGATGCCCATAATGGCATTCATAAGAGAGGTCTTTCCGGCCCCGTTGGCTCCGATAATGGAAACAAGCTCCCCTTTGTCTACATGAAAAGAAACGCCATGAACAGCCTCCACTTGCCCGTATGTGATATGGAGATTTTCAATGCGCAGCAGCATGATCCAGTTCTCCTTTCCCCAAATATGCTTCGATAACATCTGGATTCAATGTAACGTCTGACGGAGAGCCTTCTGTAAGCCATCGCCCGTGGTCTAAAACCACGATACGATTACAAAGCTTCATGGCCACTTTCATGTTATGTTCAATGAGAAGGATAGAAACACCTTGGGAAACGAGTGAAAGAACAAACTCTTCCATCTTGACGATTTGTTCCTGTCGAAGCCCGGAGAAAGACTCATCCAAAAGGAGCAATTTGGGGTTTAGTGCTAGTGCCCGCCCGATTTCAAGGCGGCGAAGGTCGCCAAGAGGAAGGGTTGCCGATTGTTTAAAGGCATAGCTCTCCAGTCCGACCCGTTTAAGAATAGCCATCCCTTCATCAACAACAGAGGGGGGACGCCATTTATGAGTTATATCCAATAGAGAAGCATAATGCTGGACCCCAAGAGCTACCAAAATGTTTTCTAGGACGGAAAGGTTCGAAAATGGTTTTACAATTTGGAACGTTCGCCCGATGCCGAGACGCGCAATGCTATGGGGAGGTAAACCATCTATACGTTGTCCATCCAAATAAATTTCCCCGGAAGAAGGCTTGTAGATGCCTGAAATCATATTAAAACATGTGGTTTTCCCTGCTCCGTTAGGGCCGATAAGTCCTAATATGTCTCCAGGATGAATCTGGAAAGAAACATGATCCACTGCCTGGAGACCACCAAATTTTTTGGAGATGTTTTCTACGGAAAGAAGAATTGGACGACCCATCATCGGTCTCCCCTCTCTTGGGATGGGAAAAGGGAAAGAAGGAGACTTCCCTTCCCTAAAAGTCCTTGCGGCTGGAATCGGATCATGAGCAGTAATAACACACTATAGAGAAGCATTCGATAGTCTGCTAAAGGTCGAGCGAGTTCGGGAAGGGAACCCAGGATAATAGCTCCCAACAAAGGTCCCCAAAGGGTTCCCATTCCGCCAAGTACAACGAAGGAGAGAAGCATTACGGAAACTGGAAATCCAAAATCTGAGGGTGCGATAAAGTGCATTTGATGAGCGTATAGAGAACCGCCAATCCCGGCGATGACAGTTCCCATAACAAAAGCTATGAGCTTAAAACGTATGGGAGAGATTCCCATGCTTGATGCTGCAATTTCGTCTTCGCGAAGGGCAATACACGCTAATCCCATCCAGCGTTTGGAAAACCATCGGTTTATAAGAATAACAAGCCCTAAAATAAAGATGCAGAGAAGAAGATAACTTCCGCTTTTAAGTTTCACTCCTAAAAAAACGACCCTGGGGATGCCGCCAAGACCTAAAGCCCCACCGAAAAAAGGGATGTAGAGGAAGATAGCCTCTACTATAAAGTTGATTCCAATAGTGGTAATGGCCAGAAAATCATTTCGTACCCGCAAGCTTGGCAGGCCGCAAAGAATACCTACTACAGCACAAATAATAATGACACAGGGGAGAGCCCCCCAAAAAGAAAGCCCGGCTTTCGTGGTTAAAAGAGCTGCCGAATAGGCCCCTATGCCAAAAAAAGCAGCGTGTCCGAGGGATATTTGCCCGGCGTACCCCACAATGATATTCAGGCCATAGGCTACAATAGCCTGAATAGCGATAAAAGTGGCGATGGTAATAGCGTAACTCATAGTTGTCCCCCCTTAGCCTTTTCGACCAAAGAGACCTTGAGGTCTCCACATGAGCACGATAATCATGGCAATGAAAGCCAGGGCATCTCTGGGAAGAGGCACATGGGCATAGCCTATAAGAACAGTTTCTGCCACACCCAATGCGAGGGAAGCAACTACAGCTCCAGGCACGGAACCCAACCCCCCTACAACAATAAGAGCTAGGGCTTTATAGGCAGGGACAGCCCCCATGCCTGGGGAGACAGTATTGTAATAAATTCCCACGAGAATACCTGCCAGAGCTGCAATGGCTGAACTTATGAAGAAACTCAAATCTACTATTCGCTGGCTATTAATACCCAAAGAGCTGGCTACAGCCATATCTTGAGACGCAGCCCGCATGGCAAGTCCTGTTTCTGTTCGAGTTGAAAAATACCAAAGCATTAGAAAAACTGCTGCAGTAATAACATAGATCCCTACTAAGTTTGAGGAGATAGCTATCCCCTTTAGCTCAAAGTGAGGAAATGGAAGGGTTAGAGAATAGGTTTGAACTGTAGGACCGGCGACGAGACGTACCAGCTCTTCCATACCGGTAAATATTGCGATACTGCTGATAAGAGGTACATAGGGAGGAAATTTGAGAAGAGGGAAATACACCAATCGTTCGATAGCTATGCCGAGGCATCCACAGGCTATCATACTGATAAGGGCGGCGAGAAAAATATTTCCTGTTACAGTATATATGCCAACGCCTATATAAGCCCCAGCCATATAAATCCCAGCGTGAGCTACGTGAAGAACGCCGAGAATGCCATAGACTAATGCGAGACCAAGAGAGATGAGGGCGTAGGTGGATCCAGTTGCAAGGCCGTTCAGAATCTGTTCTGTAAGCAAATACATTCCACAATTCACCCCAATACTATGCAAAAGTCATCTTTCAGAAAATTTTAGCACGATGAGTGCGACAAAAAACTTAAGGAAATAACGCGAATATAATTAGCGAAGCGAAGAATTTTTTCTCCTCGCTTCGCATTTTTTATGTCTTATCGTTTTTCCCAGGCGTTTTCTACGGTTTGTTCTATAAGTTTTGTGTTAGGTATGTATGGAAGGGTAATGTGATAGGAATTGTTTTGTGTCTTATTGACTTGAGTCGCTACTTCTATTGCATGTCCGCAGCGTCCCCAGGCGCGGCGAGCGACACCGCCAAGCACGTCCCACATCATGGCAGACTTTATGATTTCGTCAGTTTCAGGGCGACCGTCCAGTAACAGGCCAAAGCCGCCGTTGATACACTTGCCGATGCCTACTCCGCCGCCATTATGGAGTGCACAGAGTGTCATACCACGAGCGGCATTGCCGGCAAAGCAGTGGGAGGCCATATCGGCGCAAATGTTACTGCCGTCCTTAATATTGGATGTTTCGCGGAAGGGGCCATCAGTACCGGATACATCGTGGTGATCTCGCCCCAGCATAACAGGACCGATTTTACCTTCCCGAACAAGTTCATTAAATTTCAGGGCGATGCGAGTACGACCTTCGGCATCTTGATAGAGAATGCGAGCCTGAGTTCCTACTACGAGCTTGTTCTTTTCAGCGTCACGAATCCAGACCCAGTTGTCATAATCTTGACCGCGGCGATTGGGATCGATACATTCCATGGCAGCCTTGTCAGTAGCTCGCAGATCCTCAGGTTTGCCGCTCAGGCAGACCCAACGGAAAGGACCGTAACCGTAATCGAAGAGGATGGGGCCCATAATGTCTTCTACGTATGAAGGCCAAATAAATCCTTCGTACGTGTTCTCCCCATTTTTGGCAATTTCTTTTACACCAGCATCAAAAATGGCTTTCATGAAGGAGTTGCCGTAGTCGAAGAAAAAAGGCCCTTTGTTGGTAAGCCTTTTGATGACCTCGAAATGGCGCTTCAGAGATGCATCCACGTGCTTGCGAAATTCCTCCTGATTTTCGTGAAGCATTTTTGTGCGCTCTTCGAAGGTAAGATCGGCAGGACAGTAACCGCCATCGTAGACAGCATGACAGGAAGTTTGATCAGAGAGAAGGTGGATGTGAATATTATTTTTGTCGGCATACTCCAATAAAGTAACGATGTTCCCATAATAGGCAATAGAGAGAGGCCGTTTGGCTTCAAGGGCCTTTTGAGCCATGGCGAAAGCCTTCTCGGCAGAATCGGTGATCTCGGATACCCACCCCTGCTTGTGGCGGGTTTCAATGCGGGAGTAATCGACTTCGGCAACGATAGCTACAGCCCCGGCAATTTCGGCTGCCTTGGGTTGAGCGCCGCTCATGCCGCCTAACCCGGAAGTAACGTACAAAATACCAGCAAGGTTCTCACGGGGACCGACGCCAAATCTTTGGCGGGCAGCATTGAGAATGGTGTTGAAAGTGCCGTGAATGATACCTTGAGGCCCAATGTACATCCAACCCCCAGCAGTCATCTGTCCGTAGTTTGTCACTCCAAGTTGCATAAGGCGATGCCACTCTTCTTGATTGTCAAAAATTCCCACTAAGAGACCGTTGGTAATAATGACTCGCGGTGCATCTGGCTTAGATTTAAAAAATCCCAAAGGATGGCCTGAAGCTATAACAAGAGTCTGATCTTCAGTAAGTTCTTCCAGATATTTTTTTATGAGCCTGTATTGCATCCAGTTTTGGCAGACCTGCCCGGTTTCGCCATATGTAACCAGCTCGTAGGGATACAAGGCTACGTCAAAATCCAGATTGTTGTCGATCATAACCTGGAAAGCTTTCCCAGCCAAACATTTCCCCTTATACTCCTGAATGGGCTTGCCATAAATTCGTCCTTGAGGCCTGAAACGATATCCGTATATTCTTCCTCGTGTCTGTAGCTCTTTCATAAACTCTGGAGCGAGCTTTTCGTGAAGTTCCTCCGGTATATATCGAAGAGCATTTCGAAGGGCCAGCGCGGTCTCTTTTTTTGAGAGGGTCCAGCCACGATCAGGTGCTCTACGAATGCCTTCAACAAAATCAGGATATTTCGGAAGCTCTGGTTCAAGCTTGATAGTCATGGCCTCAGCAATGAGACTGTTTGTTAATTCCATATGTAACACCTCCTATATACAAGATTTAAAGGCGTTTTACGCTACTCGAACGCCTTTTTTGTAGACGGCAAAGACGGGAGATACCCCTGCATGATAGGCGAGAACAGCGGGAGACTCTCCGTCGAGAAGCAGAAAGTCGGCTTGTTTCCCCACGCTCAGACTTCCTACTTTCTTTTCCATCCCTAAAGACCACGCTCCATTGAGAGTGGTTCCTACAAGGGCCTCTTCAACAGTCATATGCATATTCATAACAGCAAGGCCGAAAACAAAAGGCATAGACTCTGTGAAGCATGAGCCGGGATTGCAATCTGTGGCCAGAGCTACAGGGACACCCAGTTCTATCATGCGTCGAGCGGAAGCGTAGGGTTTTCGGAGACTATAGGCAGTGGCAGGCAACAGGTTGGCTATGACTCCTGCATGAGCCATGGCATTTAGGTTCTCTTCTGAGGCTGCAAGCAAGTGTTCTGCTGAAACTGTGGGAAGTTCGGCTGCTAGTTTTGCTCCTCCTGTGTCGTGAACCTCATCTGCATGAATACGAAGCTTCATCCCGTATTTTCTGGCTGCTTCAAGAATAGCCCGACTTTGACCGACAGAAAAAACGCCTTCCTCGCAGAAGACATCACAAAACTCGGCAATTCCCTGTTGCGATATGGCTGGAATCATTTCTTCTATCATGAGGTGCACATATTCGTCAGGATTTTCTTTATATTCTTTCGGTACCGCATGGGCTCCCATAAAGGTAATAGCGACGTCAAGAGGTGTCTCTTTTCGTATTCGTTGGATAACCCGAAGCATTTTGAGTTCTGTCTCCGTAGCGAGGCCGTAGCCACTTTTGATTTCAATGGTGGTGGTTCCTAGCTCCAGGGCGGACAATACGTGGGTGAGGGTCGATTCAAAGAGTTCATCTTCGCTGGCTTTTTCCACAGCATGTACAGAAGAAAGAATGCCGCCTCCGGCTTTAAGAATTTCAAGATAGGGAGTCCCGGCGATGCGAAGAGAGAACTCCTGTTCCCGACGATTTGCAAAGCAGATATGTGTATGGGGATCTACGAAGCCGGGAATGAGGCAACTTCCCTCACAATTTATCTCCATGTCAACCTCGTCTGAAGAGAGTTGGCGAAGAACATCTTCTTCCTCCCCTACTTTTTCGATGATTCCATTCTTACAGAAAAGAGCCCCTTTTTTATAGCTTGTTACGTGTCCCTGCGTAACGCCGGAAAGAGGGACTGGGCTATCTACAGGGCTGTAGATAACTGCATTTCTGAAGAGAGCAGATATCATGCGTCTCCCTCCTTTCCCATAAGTTCAAGGAGCTTGATTTCTAAAACCTGATCTCGTTTAAAGTCGTCGATTTGCATGTAATAAGCGGAGCTCTCTAGGATTGCAGCAGAAGGAACCATGCCATATACTTCAGTGCCATTTACTGTTACTCCCCATCGGGCAGCTTCTGCCTTAATGAGTTCCAAAACTCGGTACATAGCCGTGCTCTCGTAATCTACAAGGTTCATACTCACCTGTACGAGCCCCTTTTCTTCTAATGCAAGCCCAATGGCTTTGACGCTTGTGAATCCTCCGGAAGAAGCTCTGAGATGTCTTGCGATAGATTTTGCAATTTCTACATCTGTGGTATTCAGATTGACATTGAAGGCTACGAGGAACTTTCGTGCTCCAATAACAGTGGCTCCTGCAGTAGGATGAAGCTCAGGTTTCCCTATATCGGGATGACGGTCGGGGTTTTTTACATCCGCTTTAAGAGATTCATATTGTCCCTTCCGGATCACTTCCAGACGCCTTCGTTCCGGCTTCAGCGCAGCTTCTTCATAAAAATAGACTGGGATGCCCAATTCGTTGTAATAGTACTCCCCAAAAGAATGGGCGAGTTCAACGCATTCCTCCATGGAAATGCCAGATATGGGGGTGAATGGTATAACATCTATGGCGCCTATACGGGGATGAGCCCCATGATGAACGTTAAGGTCTATGTGGTCTCGGGCTATTTTAGCGGCCTTTAGAACTGCATCACAGATGGCGTCTGGGCGGCCAGCGAGACTTACCACCAAACGGTTGTGATCTACGTCGGCGCGGGAATCAAGAAGATAACATCCCTTTTTACTTTTCAATGGGGCCAGAATAGCCTCCATTACATCTTGTCTCCGCCCTTCACTAAAGTTGGGCACACACTCTATTAACTGTGACATGGGCTTATCCCTCCCTGATTTTTTCTCATAATTTAGGTGATATAGCACTGACAGCTTCTTTGAGAAGAATGAGGAGATTTTCTACCTCTCCTTCAAAACTTGACGATAGGCCAGCTATTCCAAGTTGACAGACAAACTGCCCTCTATGGTCAAAAATGGGAACACTAAGATCCCCAGCGTTGGTCATCCATTCTTCTTGACTGAAAGCGTAGGCTTGTTTTTGAATTTGCTCTATCTCTCTCTGTAAAATGTGAGGATCTGTTTTTGTTTTTTCTGTAAAAGGGACTAATTTTTGAGCTAGAACCCGCTCTTGAATTTCAGGTTTGGCATAAGCAAGAAGAATTTTCCCGGTGGCCCCAGCATATAAAGGAATATTCATCCCCTTATGTGCTACAAATTTAAGAGCGGTGGCCGGTTCCGCAGAGAGGATGCACCTTCCCACAGTTCCATCAAGTACGGAGAGAAGAATAGTCCGTCCTGTTTGAGCGAGAAGTTTTTTCATGTGAGGATAACAAATTTGGACAAGTTCATCGTAGTAGGCGTGGCGATCAAAGAGAAGAAAGAAGCGAATTCCAGTGCGAAATTTTTCTGTTGCAGGGTCTTGATAGACCCAATCCGCTCTTTTGAGTGAATGAAGGAAGCGATGAACTGTAGCCCGGGGAATACCAGTCTGTTCTTCTATTTCCCTCAGACTCAATAAATCGTCGGCAGTGCAAATTGCTTCCATGATACGTGCGATGCGTTGCACAGTATCTTCTCGAGGAGATAGAATATTCATAAGGCTCTCCTTTCAGAATGAGACACTCTGTCCCATTTCTACCTATTCACAAAGTACTCCAAGAAAGAAAATATGTCAAATAGTTGGAAGGAAACATTTTGTTTCTCTTTGGTATACTGGGGATGGTATCGTAAATACGAAAAGGAAGAGTGAAAGGGGGAAAAAGGATGCTTTATAGAAAAATGCCTGGTATGGATGAGAATTTGTCTATTCTCGGTTTCGGTTGCATGCGCTTGCCTGTAACATCAGAAGGAAATATTGACGAGCCTGTGGCTACGAAAATTCTTCGTTATGCCATTGATCATGGAGTTAATTACATCGATACAGCATGGACATATCACAATGAGGAAAGCGAGCCTTTTGTAGGGAGAGCTCTTGCTGGCGGCTACAGAGAGAAAATATTCTTAGCTACAAAACTTCCCTCATGGCTTGTAGAAAAACCGGAAGATATGGATATGTTCCTAAATAGACAGCTTCAGCGTCTTCAGACCGATCATATTGATTTCTATCTTATCCATTCCCTCAATAAAGAACGTTGGGAGAATGTAGTAAGACATGATGTTTTTTCTTTTCTCGAGAGAGCCCTTGCAGATGGCCGGATTCGTTATGCAGGTTTCTCCTTTCACGGAGATTATGAACTCTTTGAAGAGATTTTGAATGCGTGGAAATGGGATTTTTGTCAGATCCAGTATAACTATCTTGACGAGAATTATCAGGCGGGAACAAAGGGGTTGAAAGAGGCTGCCTCCAGAGGGCTTGGCGTTGTTGTTATGGAGCCCCTTCGGGGTGGTAAACTTGCACTCAATGTCCCAGCTCCTATTCAGAATATATGGAAGGAAGGGGATGAATCTATGAGCCCTGCGTCTTGGGGGCTTCGTTGGGTATGGAATCATTCGGAAGTGTCGGTAGTTTTGAGTGGTATGAATTCCATGGAGCAAGTGGAAGAAAATATTGCGGCAGCAAAAAAAGCCCTGCCTGAAACCTTATCTCCTCACGATCTTCAGATTGTGGAAAGAGTGAGGGACGAATATAAAAAACGAATGAAAGTAAACTGTACGAACTGTCGTTACTGCATGCCTTGCCCTCAGGGGGTCAATATTCCCGAATGTTTCAATCGCTATAATATAGCTTTTATGTTTGATGACGAAAAAATGGCCAAAGACACGTATTTTGTCTTCGTGAAAGAGCACGAGAGAGCAAGTCTCTGCGTAGGATGCGGTGCCTGTGAAAAAGTATGCCCTCAAAATATCTCGATTCGTAAACATCTAAAAGATATTGTGGAGCTTTTTGAAAAAAATGGGGGGCAAAGTTAAGGAGAAGAAGAGATCCAATTCCCTCTAGCGGGATTACAGATTATAGATAGAGCCCCTCTGAGAAAGTTCCACAGAGGGGCTCTATCTGTCATAAATGGCAGCCCCTTGGTTTTTATTGCGAGCAAATTTTTACTCGTCTAAAGAACAGCTTTTACCATGCCGCCATCGGCAAGAATTGTTTGACCTGTAATATAACTATTCGCTTCTGAACAGAGAAACACGGCTAATCGGCCGTATTCGTCAGGATCACCATATCGGCCTAATGGAATTTGAGCGAGGGCTTCCCTATTCACTTCTTCCACTGAAATCCCTCGTTTCGATGCTAAAGCCTGATCGAGTTGCCGGATACGTTGAGTGTCAAATCGGCCAGGTCCAATAGCATTGACGAGAATGTTGTATGGCGCAAGTTCTTGCGAGAGGGTTTTTGTTAGACCAATGACTCCAAGTCTGAATGTGTTTGAGAGGATTAGATTTTCTATAACCTGCTTTACCGATGAAGATGTGGAGTTAACAATTCGTCCCCATTTTTGAACCTTCATGAAAGGCAATACCTCTCGAATAGTGCGGACATAGCTTAATAAGTTGAGTTCGAAAGCTTTTTGCCATGCTTCATCGTCAAATGATTCGAAAGTTCCTGCCGGAGGGCCTCCCGCGTTATTGACTAAAATAGAAATAGGGCCAAGCGTTTCCGCGGCAGTTCGTACAAGCGCTTTAATTTGCCCCGGTTGCGCAATATCGCATACTTTGTAATAGGGAGTGACTCCAATTTCATCGGAAAGTTCCTCCACTGTCCGTAAAAGTTTGTCTTCATTTCTGCTTGCCATCATTACAATAGCTCCTTCCATGAGGAAACGACGAGCTATGGCTTTCCCCAGGCCAGTGCTTGATGCCATGATAAGGGTTACTTTCCCTTTTATTCCTAAATCCATGTACTCTCCTCCCTCTGCTGGTTTTATGAATAGTATTCTGTATATTCAGCTTTGAATCAAGGGGGAAGTTGTGGTTTTCGGCATTTTATCGGATTAAAAGCGCAAAAATTCGTGATAAACTCAAAACTATAATCGCAAATGAAAGGAAGAGAATGCTATGTCGAAACAGGTCCTTTTTATAGTCGTTGTGGCTGGGTTAGCTATTGTCCTTCTGTTTTGGAGCACTGCTAGCGCTTCGGCCTTGCCACGCATTATTCCCCTCGAAGATTTTTTTAAAAATCCTGAAAAAGTTGCTTTTTCCATCTCTCCAGATGGGCAATATTTAGCTTTTATGCAGCCGTGGCAAAGAAGGCTTAATGTGTTTGTGCAAAAGATAGGGGGCGTAGAAGAGCCTGTACGTCTCACAGATGAAAGAAATCGAGATATAGCAGGTTATTTTTGGAAAGGGAATAATCAGATTATCTATATGAAGGATTCAGGTGGCGATGAAAATTATCATCTTTTCTCCGTAGACATATCTGGCGCAAATCGGCGGGAGCTCACACCTTTCCCCAAGGTAAGAGTTTCAGTGGTGGACGATCTTGAAGATGTAGATGACGAAATGCTTATTGCCATGAATAAAAGAGATCCCAGGGTTTTCGATGTCTACCGCATAAATGTGAAGACCGGCACGATAGATTTAGTGGCTGAAAACCCTGGAGACATAGCAGGGTGGCTTACGGACCATAAAGGGAAACTTCGTGTGGCTGTAAAAACTGATGGAGTGAATACAAGCCTTCTTTATCGTGAAAAGGAGGAAGATCCTTTTAGAACAGTGGTTACGACAAATTTTAAGGACTCTATTGACCCTCTCTTTTTTACTTTTGATGATCAACACCTTTACGTGGCATCAAATTTAAACCGTGATAAAAGTGCTATCTATCGTTACGATCCGACAACAGGAGCTTTTCTTGAGCGAGTATACGAACATCCTGACGTAGATGTGTATAGGCTTCTTCAATCAAAGAAACGAAAGATTGTTACGGGTGTTCGCTTTACTACGGATAAAGCACACTATGTTTTTTTTGATCCTGATCGAGAACAATTACAAATAACTCTTGAAAAGAAACTTCCGAGCTATGAGGTTGTTGTAGTAAGTATGAGTCGAGATGAAAAGAGAATGCTTGTCTATGCAGGAAGCGACCGCACTCTGGGAGCCTACTATTTTTACGATATGGAAAGTGGAGCTTTCGAAAAACTGGCAGATTTAAGTCCTTGGTTGAAGGAAGAAGAGATGGCAGCCATGAGGCCGGTTCGCTACAAGGCACGGGACGGCCTTCTTATCCATGGATATCTCACGATACCAGTAGGAGTTGAGCCTAAAAACCTCCCTGTAATTATTCTCCCTCACGGTGGCCCATGGGCTCGAGATTCATGGGGATTTAGTCCGGAGGCTCAGTTTTTTGCCAATAGAGGATATGCCGTACTATCTATGAATTTTAGAGGTTCTACTGGATATGGGAAACAATTTTGGACGGCTGGTTTTCAGCAGTGGGGACGTGCTATGCAGGACGATATTACCGATGGGGTGAAATGGCTTATAGGCCAGGGTGTAGCAGATCCGAAAAAAGTGGGTATTTACGGTGCTTCTTATGGAGGATACGCAGTCCTTGCAGGCTTGGCTTTTACTCCGGATGTGTATGCTTGTGGCGTGGATTATGTGGGGCCCTCCAACCTCTTTACGCTTCTCGACACTATACCGCCATATTGGGAGTTAGGCCGACAAATGATGTATGAACAGATTGGCCACCCGGAGAAGGATAAAGCTCTGCTTCAGGCGGCATCACCTGTTTTTCATGCCGATCAAATACGATCACCTCTTTTAGTTGCTCAAGGAGCAAATGATCCTCGGGTGAAAAAAACAGAATCTGATCAAATAGTGGAGGCTCTCCGCAAGCGGAACATTTATGTGGAGTATATAGTGAAAGACAATGAAGGACATGGTTTCCGAAACGAAGAAAACCGATTTGAGTTCTATCGAGCCATGGAAAGATTTTTAGCTATTCATTTGAGGGGCCGTATGGAGTAAAAACAAATAAGTCTGAACATAAGAAATCAAGTCTTTTGATAACGATAAGAGGCTGCCTTTTATAAAGACAGTCTCTTATCGTTTTATTACCTCCTTACGTTTTGCTATTTTAAGGAAGAATATCTAAAATGGAAAAGATTTGTTGTAAAAGCAGCAAATAGCAGCGGAGGCTGTTTGCCCAAGAGTCTCGAAAAGGGAGATATGAACGGATTCATTCCCCTCTTCTTTTTCCCATAACGCGACAAATCCTAGGAGTTTTGTCTTTTTATGAATGAGAGGAATGACCCACTGAGCTCCTATTATTTCAGGGAAGTTTAAAAGCGCAGGTACTTTGAGATAATGAAAATAAGATCTTGCCATCTCTAAAGAAAAAGAGGAAGGCATACTTCCTTTGTCCATGGAGAAAAAAGGAAGTTTTATGGACCGAGTAGGTGTTTTTATTTTGCCATGACAATATATTCCGCGAAGGGTATAGCTTTGTTCCTCCATGTCCCACAGCATAAGAAGACCTTGGCGGCTTCTGGATATTTCACAGAACATATCCAAGATGGCCTTACAAAGATGATGTATATCAGGTTGTTCCATAAGTTGAAGAGTAGCTTGATGAAGAGCTTGCAATGCATAAGCCTGTTCCGATAATTCTTTCAAGGCTGCGTCGCGTTCTTCATGGAGGCACGATATAGAGAGCGCTTTAGAAGCTACGTTACCTAGAAGTTCCAGGAAGTTCAGGTCTTCTTTTTCTAAGGAATGATTCCACTTCAGAAGGCAATATAATTTTTGCTTCATGCTGGGAATAGGTAAAAGCACAGACCATTTATGGGCAAGTCTGGAATATCGTTCCTCTCCGAATATCTCAGCGTGATCAGAATCAATAGGTATAGGTGAAGGGGTAAAAAGGCGAGTAAACAGATTTGCGTCCCGCTTGGGAAGATTGAAAATATCTCCCTCCAGAGAGGTAAGTTTTTCTCCATCGTCATGAATGATTGCCAAATCTGCGGGAAACAGACTCTCTCGTATTACATCGCTTAGAAAGGCGGCAAAGTAGTCGAGGGGCATCGGTTCAAAAATTGAAGAAAGGGTATTTTTTGTGGCAAGGATCATGTAGGCAAGGCGAGATAAGCGTTGTTCCATTGCTTCCCGACCGTTGAAATCTTGCCAGAGCTTTATCAGTCCTTCAATAGCAGGTAAGTTATTGAGAAATTGCTGAGAAGGGCGGTGACTAAAAAGGAAATAGAAGGTCCATTCCTTTCCCTTCAAAGGAATTCCCCACCCCCATTTATTATTCATTAAAGAGAGATTTAATGGCGTCATAGAAAGAGAAGGAGTTCCATAGAACGTTTGTTCCAACGAATACCTCTCTCCGGAAATGATCAAGTTTGGTGGGGTGATGCCTATGGCTTCGAGAACAGAGAGATCCTCTCCTCGTGGTTCAAGGATTACGGCCTGTGGAGATGTCTTTGACATTTGGTCGGCAAGCATATCGAGAATGCCGCCATGAAGAAGAAAAGACATTTTTTCGAACAGTTCGTGCATAATAACACTCACGCCCTTCAAGCCTTATTAAATTTAATATTTTGCCTTATGGTACCTGAATAGCTTGTTTGCGTCCATATTTTTGTGAAAGGATATAAAAAATTATAGTAAAAAGTTATAATAAAAATACTGTAAACAAAGAGGAAATGGGAAGTTGGTCGTATATACTTTTTCTATATAGCCTTAGAATGAAATATTGAAGATGAAAACGAAAAGTGAGGATTGTCTACAATAGAATGAAAGAAGAGCCCATTCATATTCTTATTGCTGATCAAGATCTTATGACTGTTTCTGTAATGGAGCGATATATCTCTGCAGTTCCAGGATTTGTTGTTGTGGGAATAGCTTCTACCCTGCCGCAGCTCTGTCTCCTTCTGCAAAAAAAGAAGATAGACGTTATTTTCGTAGAGCCTGCAGGTCTCGCTTCAGATATGGCGGAAACGGTGGGGCGAATTCATCGTATCTCTCCAATGACAGCTATTATAGTTGTTTCTTCTCTCCCAGGTAGAGTTTCCATTCAACATGCCTTAAGCTTAGGTGCTTTCGATTATATTCTCAAGCCTTTTTCTTTTGAACGTTTTAGGCAATCTCTTCATGGTTCTAGGGACAGGCAACTTTTCTTCCAGACTCTTCCTCCTTTATGTACCCAAAAGGATATTGATGATCTTTTCCCTCTGCGTGGAGAGAAGAATCTGTGTAATCATCTTCCCATTAGCATTCAGCAAGAAACTCTTGACCATATGGTAGATGTTCTGTCCACAGTCGATGTCCCTTTGACTATCGGCGACATAGCACTTGCCACAGGCTTCTCTCGTACGACTACGTGGCGGTATCTCGACTATCTTCTCAAAATAGGCAGCGTCGTTTCAACGTTAGAATATCGCCCGACAGGACGTCCTCTAAAAAAATTTAAATACCTCAAGTAGCATGTTTTTATTTTCAAAAAAAGGTTATATTTTTTATATAAATTCAAAAATGTAATCCCTACCCTTATGAAATAAAAGGATAATATGAAAAATATTTAGTTTTTTTCTTGCCTGGATTCTTTAAATCCTTAGACTTATAGATTGATTATACGAGGATTTATAGGAATTACGCCATCATTTTTAATATTCTTTGGGATCATAAGGAGGGGAACAGACAACGTGACCATTAAAGCCAGACTTTGGGGTATGCTTGCTGCTATTTTGGTTGTAATTGCAATAATGACTGGCATTACGTACTATCGAGGGACTGCTATTTTAGTAGACACTATCAGCAAAACTGGCATGGAAACGGCACAAAAGGGATCAGGACTTATTGATAGCTATTTTGATCGTTTAACAGGCATTCTCGATTCGGTAGCAGAATCAGTACGTTATAACTGGCTGTATCATCATGTTACGGATGAAGATGCCGTGGAGGCCTTCCTTTCACGTCTGACACAGCAAAATAAAAAAGAAGGAATCACCAACATATTTATGGGACGGGAAGAAGATGGTCGCTTCTCTGATGGGACAGGATGGAGGGAGCCAGAGAGTTTTGATGCTCGGACTCGTCCGTGGTATCAACAGGCTGTATCGGCTAAAAAGATGATCATTACAGATCCATATGTGGATTCTATTTCAGGAGATTTGGTTTTATCTATAGCGACTCCTATCTACAGTGAATCGGGATCCCTTCTCGGAGTAGTTGGAGAGGACGTTAATCTTGAAGCCCTGACAGAAATGGTTGCTTCGTTGAAGGTTTATGGTACGGGAGAAGCTTTTTTGCTTGATCGCAAGGGAACTGTTATTGCATCTCCTCATACGGAAGATATTATGAAAGTAAACATGAGCCAAGATAGTAAATTCCCTGATGCTCTGAAGATTGTGGCTCAAAAAATGATTGCAGGTGAAACCGGTTCGGCGACCTACAGTTACGGCAATGAAGAGAAAATGGTTTTTTACGCTCCTTCAAAACATGGGCTGCCTCTAGCTATTTTTTTCCCAGTGTTAGTTATTGCACATATTATCCATTCTTTGACGTGGATGCTCTTGGCAGTATCTGTAATAGCAGTTTTTGTTGTGGCTCTTCTTGTCTTTACCATTGCTCGAGGATTGTCTCGCTCTATTCGTCATATGGAAACAGCGACAAATTGTATTGCCAAAGGGGACTTAACTGCTCGTTTTAATACAAGGGGTAAAGACGAGATTGCTCGTATCTCTCACCATCTCAACGAAATGGTGGATCGTCTTCGGGAACTTATTGTTTCTGTTCGCCATGAAGCCGTAGAAACCTCTCAACGAGCAGAAACACTTGCATCTCTCTCGGAAGAAACAGTTGCTTCCATGGAGGAAGTTGCCGGTTCCATCGACCAGGTTTTGGAGAGAAGTGAAAACAGTTCGTCTGCGTTGCAAGAGACGAATGCTTCTATTCAGGAAGTAGCTGCTGGTGCTCAGGCGGCTGCGAAATCGGCTACTGACGGGGCGGAAGGATCATCGAAAGCGGTGAATATAACGGAAACGGCAGTAGAGGATGTGGATCGGATGATAGAAGGCATCTCTTTTGCTGTAAAAGAATCCCAAAAAGGGGCAGAAACGATCCTTGATCTTGCACGTTCTGTGGACGATATCTCAGGTTTTGTTGCCACTATTACCTCCATAGCCGATCAGACGAATCTCCTAGCCCTTAACGCTGCTATAGAAGCAGCCCGAGCTGGCGAAGCGGGACGTGGTTTTGCCGTTGTCGCTGAAGAAGTTCGAAAATTAGCGGAAGAATCAGCTTTGGCCGCACAGAAAGTTCAATCTCTTATTAAGGGACTTCAAGCAAGTTCTCAGCACTCCATTTTGGCAGCACAGGAGAGTGAGAAGACTCTTGGAAAAACTATGGATCAAGCTTTGTCTGCCCAAGAGAAGCTGAAGGAAGCAGTGTCGGCCGTGGCGAGAGTATCTGAATCCGTTCAGAGCATTGCGGCTGTCTCAGAAGAACAGGCAGCTTCCAGTGAGGAAATGACGAGCGCAATTCAGACAGTTACCGATGCTACAGTGGAAGTAGTGCAATCTATGAGCAACATAAAAAATGCCTCTGGAGATACGACAAAAGCCGCAGAGGGTATAGCGTTGGAATCTCAAAACATGTCTCGGTCCGCAAGTGATTTGCTTCGTCTCATCTCCAAATTTGTAGTGGGAACGGAGACAGAAGGAAAAGACAATACAACAGGCCTCGTTCCTTTGAAATAACACGATCAAGGGATTTCGACCTCCCATACATAAACGAGGAAACCCCGATCTCGGAGAGATGCAGAGCTCTCTGGGATTGGGGTTCTTTTTTTGAAAAATAAAAAAAGAACGTCAAGGCTTGAGATTTAATTGTTCTAGATTAAACTGTATGTACAATGAATCTTGTAATTTTTCTTCAAGGGGGATGTGGATTCTATGGGTTTTAACAGACTTGGCACTCGAGTTACAGCTATTGTCGTTGCTCTGATTCTTGTTGCTGTGGTTGGCGTGGGCTTTTTCGCTGTTCAAAAAAGCTCTCAGGCTCTTGAAAAAGCGGCTGTTGAATACGAAAATGCCGAAGCGGAACGGATCGCCAGTGCTTTGGATAATACTTTCGGTCGATTTAATGGCCTCTTGTTGGCCCTTAATGCGACTGTTCGAACTCGTTTCAAGCCTGTAATGGCTAAGGCTCTCGGAATGGAAGCTTATGTAGCTCAGTTTGCTGCCACTAACGTTCAATTCATTTCGGAACTGGGAAGCCAGGTAAAGGAAACGAGGGAAATTTTTATCTGTTTTAACCCTGAGGAATTCGATTCAGATCAAGTGCACATGGTTTCCTTCTCTAGGGAAAATGCCGATTCAATCTTCACTTTCTCCGATAAAACAGTATATACCGCACAAGATCTTCTTAATAGGAAAACACAGCAGACATCATGGTTCTGGCGTCCTCTCGATACAAAACAGCCAGTTTGGGGTGACGTTATTACCAACGATGTAGAGGAAAAAATCCCCTATTCGATGCCTGTAGAGATAGAGGGTAAAACTATAGCGGTTATCGGCATGGTTTTTGATTATTCCTTTGTCCAGAATACATTAAAGGACGTGAAATTCTACGATACGGGGTATGCTTTCCTCCTCAACAGAGATCTTCGTTTTATGTATCACCCAGAGTACTCCTTTAATGGGCCTACAGCCTCTGAAATAGAGGGAGGGCTTCTCGCAGATTACGTTAAAGGGATGCTCGCCAATCCAGAAGGCACCTTTTTACATGAAATGAAAGGCAAATCTGTATCTACGGCCTATCGCGCTTTGGAAAATGGCTTTATTCTTGGTATCACTGCTCCTAAAGACGAGGCGTTAGCAGCAATTCCTGTTCTTCGAAAAGCTATTTTGATTGGAGTTCTGGCGGCAGTAGCCGTAGCTGTTATAGTTGTCTTCTTCTTTTCACGAAGCATTTCGAATCCTCTTACTCATGTGGTGTCTAAAGCGAAAGAAATAGGTTCTACGGGTGACCTTTCTGTCCAGATGGATACCTCTTCCTCCATTATGGAAATTCAGGAACTGGTAGGTGCTTTTAATACGCTTATAAATAGTGTGGGGCATGTGGTCCTCGCCATTCGGGATAATGCAGAAGAGGTTCTAAATAAGGCGGAACATTTAAGTACCTCAGCAGAACAAGGTTCCGCTGCGGCTCAACAGGTAGCTGCCCTTGCGGATAAAGTTAGCCAAAATACGCAGGATTCAGCGGCAGCAGTGGAACAGGCCAATGCCGGTGTTCAAGAAGTGGCTGCCAGCGCTCAGGCGGGAGCGAAGACAGCTGCAGAAGCAGGGGAAAGTGCTTCCCAGATTTCAGAGGTAGCTGATCGCGGAGGGAAGGCTGTTGATGATATTGCCTCTTTGATTAACGAAGTAGCAAAAGCCGGCGAAAAAGTAGGATCGGCAATTGGCGAGCTCTCGGGGTCTGTAGAGGGAATTACAGGATTTGTCAACACCATTACTCAGATAGCAGATCAGACGAACCTTTTGGCTCTTAATGCTGCTATTGAAGCGGCTAGGGCGGGAGATGCGGGGCGGGGTTTTGCTGTTGTGGCTGAAGAAGTTCGAAAACTTGCGGAGGAATCAAGTCGTGCTGCATCTCAGGTAAGCGACGTTATTTCAGAAATCGCTAATAGAACGAAGGCGGCTATCTCCGATCAAAAGGGTTCAGAAGAAAAAGTGCGTGTTCTTGTTGATAAAGCTGCTGAAACAAAGGCAGTGATTGACGATGTTGTAGAAAAAATAGCGGTCGTTACAGAAAGCGTTCAGACTATTGCTGCTACCATGGAAGAGCAATCTGCAAGTGCTCAGGAGATGACAGCTGGTATGGATAATGTAGCGCGAACAAGCCAGGAAATAGCCGATCAGGTCGGCTCTATTACCCAATCTATGGATGAACAGGGACGAGTTTCTCAGTCTATTTCTGAAGCGGCAGAAGAGTTGGTTCAGCTGAGCGGAGAAATGCAGAAATCTGTAGCGCAGTTTAAGCTGAAAAAAGAGATGGAAGATATGAAGGACATGGAAGGACCTGAAAAACTTGAAGAGTCAGAAGAGCGGGCGGGGCTTCTTCCTGCATAATAGATGAAGAGAGCGCGAGGGGAGCAGCTGCTCCCCTCGCTTCTTTAGCCTTTCTTTATTTCCTCTCCATGAGCTAAAGGAGATCGAGTCTTCTTCGTGTTTCTTCCGTTGGGATACCCTTTTCATCCCATCCTCTTAAGCGATAGTATTCAGGAAGCATTTCTGGAACCCTGCTCAACTTTCCTTTCCCAGGGCCTTCAGGAATAGGCTCTTTGAGAAGGCGGGGTGGCAATGTATCTTCTTTACTAGGGTTAAGCCCTTCCCTGAGATTAAAAAGTCTTTCAAGGTTCCAAATTCTTTCACCACAGGTCATGATCTCGTCAGCGGTGTAGTCAAATCCTGTTCCAGCTTTTAAAAATGCAGCATAATCTGCCGCGTCTAGAGCAAAAGATGTAAAGAGACACATTCCGGAAGAATCAATGGCAGCTGTAAGATCATGAAAAATTTTCCCCCACATGGGTTTTTGAGAGATATCGTCTGGGTCAAGCTTTTCTGGCGCTCCGAGAATTTCTGGAGAAATAAGGTACCCTCTTACATGACATGCTCCCCGGTTGCTTACTGCGTATGTAAGACCAATCCCTTGAATACCACGGGCATCGTAAGCGGGCATTTCCTGCTTTTTTACAGTCATGGAGAGTTCAGGATGTCCGTACATGGTACAAAGACGCCAAGACCCCTGATTTAGTTTTTTGCCAAGCCCCTCTCCTTTCCCCATTTTCTCTGTCCAATACGTTATGGCTTCTTCATTCCCGAACAGAAGCTCTGGTCCCCCCTCAAGTTCCTCTTTTTTAATGAACTTTTTTTCGTAAAGCTCCATGGCAGCAGCTATAGTGACTCCGGTACTAATAGTGTCGAGCCCATATTCATTACAAATATAGCTAGCTTGAATAATAGGTTCAATAGACGCTATCCCGCAGCAAGTTCCAAAGGCGAAAATAGTCTCATATTCTGGCCCTTCCCCAGCCTTTTCTTTTACTTTTGTTATCCGTCCGCAGCCAATAGGACAACCGAAACAGTGGTAATTTCCCGTAAGATATTTCTCGGCGAGAGTTTCTCCAGATTGCTTGTCTGCATCTTCCATATAAGATCCCTGCCAATTTCGGTGGGGATACGCTCCAGTCTGGTTGATTATATTGACTAGAATGGCAGTGCCATATGCAGGAAGTCCCTGGCTTGTTACTGGGTGTTTCTTTAATTTCTCCAATCTTTCTTTCAAAACTGCTGAAAGTTCTTCGGATTGAGCTACGTAAGGTCGAGATGTACCTCGTACCACTATTGCTTTCAGATTCTTAGACCCCATGACTGCTCCAACACCGCTTCGACCAGCAGCCCTATTTTTCTCGTTCATGATAGATGCTAGAGGGGAAAGAATTTCCCCTGCTGGTCCGATGCAGAGTACTCTTGCCTTCGTATCTTTTATCTCCTCTAAAATTCGGTCGGTAGTTTCATGGGTGTTAAGCCCCCAAAGATGACTGCTATCTCGTATTTCGACGTTCTGGTCATAAATATGGATATATACAGGATGATTTGCTTTCCCTTCAACTATGATCATAAACCAGCCAGCTTTTGCAAGTTCTGCTCCCCAATAGCCGCCAGAGTTACTTGATGCGATATAGCCTGTTAGAGGGCTTTTAGTGACCACCATATATCGTCCGGCAGCAGGTACTCCTCGGCCGGTTAAGGGGCCAGTCACAAATAAAAGGCGATTTTCAGGGCTGAGGGGATCTATGTTGGGAGGATTTTCATTGAAAAGAATTCTTGAACCGTATCCACGTCCACCTATATATGCGCGAAGAAGCTTTTCATCCACCGGTTCTTTCGATATCTTGTGAGAAGACAGATCTATTCGCAAAATGGTGCCCATGCGGCTCCCCATTTACAATCCCTCCTTCTCTCTTCTCTTTAGTTTCTCTCCTCTCTTATAATCTTTTCTCTACTCTCTCTCCTCTTCCTTTGCGATATTTACAATTCTATTTTCCCCGATATAGATTTCCCCCCTTTTTTTTAAAGTAGGTGGCACATATAGGTTGTTCTCTTCCCAATATCGTTCAAGAATTTCGAGACGGGATGAAAGTGTATCTCCTAGTTCTTGAGCGATACTGAGTATAATGCAATTCAAAACGCTTATTGGCGCAGCAAAGGAATCAATAAATGAAATAGGTGTATAAGGTATGGTTACAACATGAAGGGCATATGTAGCTAAAGGGCTTGTATATTCGTCAGTTATAGCTACAGTCTGTAGGTTATTTCCACGAGCGTAGCGAAGGACCTTAAGGGTCCATGTGGAATACCGTGGAAAACTGATACCAGTCACAACGCTCTCTGGGGGAGCATTCACCAAGAGCTCGTAAGGCATATCAAGGGGCATTAATTTGATGTTTGGGAGGATCCATGATAGGTAAAAGGAAAGGTAATAAGCAAGAGTATAGGAACTTCGATACCCTGCGATATAGATAGCAGGAGCTTGGGTAAAAAGAGCAGCTAAGTTGCGGATTACTTTCTCATCGAGACGAGATTGAACAAGTCTCATGGAGTTAATATCCTTTCCTATAGCGGTGTCGAAGAGACTCTTTTCTCCAGATGTCCGATACTTCTCCATACGTTCAAGGGTCGTAAGATGATCTATAAGCATGTGGCTGATTGCTTGATGCAGTTCTTGATAGCCAGATAACCCTAACGTATGAGCAAAACGTATTACAGTGGCCTCACTAACTCCTACCTGGGTCCCAAGTTGAGATGCTGTTAAAAAAGCAGCCTCTCGTGGCTTTTCCAAAATAAAGTAAGCTACTTTGCGTTGCCCTGGGGATAATTCATTTATTTTTGCTGCAATCTGCTCTCTCAACATATAAGATCTCCTTTGTAGAATCATTTCCGACAAAAAGAATTGTATAAACAGCATAAAAAGAAGTGAATCATTTGTCAATTAATGAAACTACGTCATCGATATTGAAAAAAAAGACCCCTTCAGGTATCATAAAAATATTCTAACATATTCTTATTTTTTAATTATTGTTTCTTGTTATTTAATAATGTACTGTTTTTAAAGGTAAATGCGTAAAGGGTAATTTAATATAAGTAATTTTAGTATGGCTTCCTGTGGAGTGAGCGAAGATGAAAGAGAGAGAGTGGGGAGGGGGGTTTACCGACGCGAACCCCCGGCAGATCGCTCTTCCGCTGGGAAATAATCCAGATGTGGAGAAAAGGGGAGATCGAGTTTATAAACTCCCCGAAAAAGACTTTTGTTCCCAAGGAGCACTTTTATATAAGTCGATCTGCTTCGATAGTTTTTTTAACCATCCCGATATGTTATTGTGCCTTTTTGATGAGGAAGGCAGGGTTATTTTATGGAATAAGACTTTGGAACGAGTATCGGGGTACACATTTGAAGCTGTTCAGGGATCCCGTCGCTGGCTCTCCTTGTTGTATCCTAATATAGAGACGCGACAGAGACTTCTTTCGTCTCTCCATGTTTTTGCAGGCATGAAGGGCGCATCTGTCTCTTGTGAGACAAAAATGCGGGGAAGGGACGGTGAGACGGCTACTATTTTATGGAGTTGTACGACCGTTTCTTTCGCTTCAGGGCTATCGGGTATTCTTTGTTCAGGTGTAGATGTGACAGCTCGTTCAAATCGGGAAAGAAAACTTGCTGAGCGTCTTTCAACGTTGACGGAGCTTTTTAATACGATGGGAGATGCTGCTTTCTTTCATGAAATAGTAAATAAAAATACACCAGGTCTTTTTTTGGAAGTGAATGAGGGAGCTTGTCGAATGCTAGGTTATAGTCGCGAGGAGTTGCTCTCCCTTTCCCCCTTGGCCATTGAGGGCGAGTTGAGACGAGAGGGAATAAGCCATGTTATCTCTTCTCTATTCCAGAAAGGGCAGGTAGTATTCCAGACACAACTGAGAAAAAAAGATAGAACCTTTATCCCTGTAGAGATATGTGCCCATCTTTTTTGCCTTCGAGGTAAACCTGCCATTCTTTCTATTGCTCGCGATAGCACAGAGAGGAAGCAGGCTGAGGAAGCTCTTCGCGATAGTGAAGCCTTTTCTAGACGTATTTTAGCTCAAAACCCCAACCCTATTTTTGTAGTTGGTCCCGACACGAGAATTCAATACGTTAATGAGGCCTTTGAACGTGTATTTGGTTACTCTTCAGAAGATGTTTTAGAGCGCCCAGCCCCTTATCCATGGTGGCGGAGCGACTATTGGCTAAACATGGGGGAGCTTCGGCTGGCAATACATGAAGGGATGACAAGAAAAGAAAAGCTCTCTATTCGTAAAGATGGGGAAGAAATATGGGGCGAGGTGACAGCTGTCCCTATTCGCGAAAGGGACGGGTGTTTAAAATATTGTGTTCTTAGCTGGAATGACATTACTGCCCGAAAAAAATTAGAAGAGCAGATACGGCTTAACCAACATCAGTTGCAGTTTTTAACATCGGAACTATATGTTGCAGAAGAACGAGAGCGCCGACGTATAGCGACAGATCTTCATGATGGAGTAGGACAAAATTTGGCCCTTATCAGAATAAAGTTAGAAATGCTGAGTAGCTATAACTCCTATTCTTCAAGTTCAAAAGAGATTTTTCAGGAAATCCTTGCTCTTTTAGATCGTTCCATCGTGGAAATGAGGACTCTTATTTTTGATTTGAGTCCCCCTATGCTCTACGAGTTGAGTTTCCATTCTGCGGTAGAGTGGCTTATAGAGAAAATGGGAGATGAGCACGGGTTATGTATTGTCTTTAAAGATTTGTTAATGTCGGATGATATAGCTATGGACATTAAAATCTTCCTTTTCCGAGCTTTGCGGGAACTTTTAATGAATGTAGTGAAACATGCTCGAACATCTGAGGTGTCTGTATGCCTTTCTCGTTTTGACCGTTGGACTGTCGCTTTAGAAGTACGGGATAATGGCGTCGGCTTTGATCTCTCTTCTCTTCGAGAGTTAGGGAGAGATCCGAGTAACTTCGGGCTCTTGAATATCCAGGAACGAGTAAACTACATTGGAGGTTTTATGCAAATTGAATCGTCACCAGGGCAAGGAACGAATGTCACCCTTTTTGTTCCAGTAGAAAACGAAGAAGAAAGGGCCGGTGACTTTATTGAAAAAAGTGAAGATTCTGTTGGCTGATGACCATCAAATTCTTCGAGATGGTTTGCGAACTCTTTTAAACACCCAAAATGATATGGAAGTTGTAGGCGAGGCGGAAACAGGACGGCAAGCTATAGAAATGTCTGTTGCTCATTGTCCGGATGTGCTCGTTATGGATGTTATTATGCCAGAATTGAATGGAATTGAAGCTACATGCCGCCTCAAAAAAGAGCAGCCGGGAGTAAAAGTCTTAGCTCTTTCTATGCATGCCGATAGAAAGTTTGTGACGGAAATGCTGAGGGCAGGAGCTTCCGGATTTCTGCTAAAAGAATGTGCTTTTCGAGAACTGGCAGAGGCAATTCGGGCCATAGTCGCAGGGAAAGTATATTTGAGTCCGAGCATTTCAAAAGTTGTTGTGGAAGAGTACCTTGATTTTTTAAACGAGGATAAAGAATGCGTATCGTCTGGTCATGTTTTAAGTCTTCGAGAAAGAGAGGTTTTGCAACAAATCGCAGAAGGCAAAGGGAATCGAGATATAGCGAAGAGTCTTCACGTAAGTGTAAAGACAATAGAAACTCATAAATACAACATTATGCGTAAACTAGGCCTTCGATCTGTGGCAGAGCTGACAAAATATGCCATAAAGAGCGGCATTACCTCTATAGACTGACTTTAAAAAAGCTTTAAGTGTTTTCCTGATCCTTTTCTAAGTATTTCTCCCCCCTTTTTCCAGAAAAACAAAAAATTTTGTAAGGGAATCTCCTCCTTCTTCTCAGCCCTATCCTGATTTAATACTTTCCAAAAATTCAGTACCCTTAATGCGAGCTATCCGGCTCAAGCAATATCGCTAGAGAGGGGGTTATGACTATGCCCGCCGTATGCGGGTTTACCTGATAAGCATGAACTTTCTGGCGTTAAGGGAGAAATAAGGGGCACGAAAGAAATAGGGTATCTGCAGAAAAGGGAGGAAGAAAAGATGAAAAGATTGTTTCTTCTGTTTGCAGTAGCAGCCATGGTCGTTTTTGCGGCTGGTGCTGTGTTTGCCGAGGAAGCCCCCATGACCATGGAGGAGGCTGGTTTTTCACGTTGTAACCCCTCGGGATGTTCACCGTGGGATACGCTGAAAATCAATTGGAGAGTTATTCCCATTAACTGCCTGCAGATTCGGCAGGACGAGATCTGCATGGCCACCTACATCGGCTGCTGCGATGGATGGTGTGATGAGGAGTGCATTTGGTACGCCGTCGTTGCTACAGGTACTGATGAGAGAAAGATTGTTGGCAAGATCGACGTCAATATGCCCGAGCACGTAACACTGTGGGCAAAACTGAGAGCTCCTTATGGAACCAGTGCTGTTGGAACACCTAACTGGACCGAGCTTTCCACAGATTATGTGGATCTCGTGACCGGGATTTCCAAGATTTGCGGAGCTTGGGGCAAGGGCGGATTGAAACTTTGCGCCGGCGCTGATGCTCAGAAAGGCTCCGGAGTTAGAGTCCTAACCCTTCTCATTCAGGACGTATAAGAAGGAGAGAGGATATCTGCATAAGAGGTATCCGAGGGACGAGGGCGGCGTTCCATGAGGGCGCTGCCCTTTTTAGTCAAGGAGGAGACGAAAAATGAGTGGGACTACAGTAACATCGAGAATTGTTCTTCTCGTCTTTCTCGTAATTTTTTCTCCTTTGAGTGAGCGCTCGGAAGCGATGGAGCTCATCGCTTTAAGTGGCTGGTCGTCCCTCGTTATAGGGGCATCAGCTTCTAGTGGGCGAGGTTCGCGCGAGAGTGATCCTTCTATAGCCTCATTGGGTATTGTTAATGCTAAGGGGCAAGATGATATGTGGAATGTGGAGGTCAAGCTCATAGAAGGAGCTACATTGCCTGAGGGAATTCAAATATGGATTCGTCGGACAGGGAACGGTATGGGGGCTGGATGGATACGTGGCGGTACATCCTATCAACTTGTTGATCCTGCGGGGACGTTGTTTTTTACAGGAGCGGGAGATCGTAGTCATATAACAGTGCAGTTTAAGGTTTCCGGAATATCACCAGAAACACCGAAAGGGATTTATGCTCCACACATTGCTTTTACGGTGGTGGATTTATGATGAGAAAAATAATAATGAAAACCCTTTGTGTCTGTGTTATGGCCCTGTTAGCATTACCAAGTGGTGGAGGGCAGTGCTTTGCCAATATAGATATAGTGGGAGATCTTACCTATCGTTTCAATGTATCCCCCGGCCAGGAAGTGCGGGGACAAATAGCCATAAGAAATTATAGCAAAGAAGAATCTGTGCAGGTTTCTATTAATCAGAATGATTACCATTGTTATGCTGATGGACGGAACGAATATCCGTCCCCAGGGAGTCATAATCGATCCAATGCTCTTTGGATGGCTCTCAGTCCACGACAGCTTATTATTCCTCCAGATAGCATCGGTACTTTTGAATATGTTATTTGTACTCCCAAGGAAGAAAGTCTTCGTGGAACCTATTGGAGCCTCATTATAGTAGAGCCTATAGGACAGGAACGTTTACAGGTTCCGGATGGGTCAAAGGAAGATATGGCTTACAACGTTACTACCGTTTTTAAATATGCCATTCAAATGATCACTGATGTAGGTACATCTGGAGTACAGGAAATTCAGTTTATAGATAAGAGATTAAGAACGGTAGAAGGCATGCCTGTTCTTGATCTTGATATTGAAAATACAGGGGAACGCGTTATTCGCCCTGTTGTATGGGCAGAACTATACGATCAACAGGGGAATCAGGCGGGAAAATTTGAAGGTGGACGGCGATGGATTTATCCTGGTTCCTCATGTCGGTTTGAAATTCCTCTCAAAGGGATTAAGCCTGGGGATTATAAGGTTTTGCTTGTAGCGGATGGTGGAGAAGACGAAGCTTTTGGTGCTCAGTATGCCCTGGTCGTAAAATAGGGGGGGTGGGCATGATGAGAGGCAGAGAGCAAAGACTGGCAATAGGCATAGTTTGTTTGCTGCTTTGCCTATTCTCCAGTTTCGCATGGGCTCAAGGAAAGGGATATGGCGTAGAGGTTAGGGCCCGTTCCCCTTTGCAAATTAGTACAAAGCCAGGGCGCATTATTAGCGTGAGTGTTCTTATCACAAGTTTTCAGACTAGAGAAGAGACGTTTATTGAAGAAATTAAACTTCCTGAGGGCTGGCAACCTTTAGTGCCGCCAGGGCGCTTTTCCATTCCGGCACGTGGCAGCATATCTCGTGTTGTGGCCTTCCAGGTCCCAGCTTCTACAAAAGCGAATGACTACGATGTTATTTATTCTGTAAAAAATCGCCGAGATTACGGCGTCTATGATGAAGAAATTTTTACAGTCTCTGTTTTAACTGTAGAAGGTCTTGACCTTATTCTCGTTAGAAAGCCTGTTGCCATTATTGCAGGGCAGAGTTACGAGGTGGACCTTCAAGTTTTAAATAAGGCAAATACATCTCGGGAGATCCATATAGATTTACCCGATCGCGACCCTCGCTTCCCCGCAACTGTTACTCCCACAGATGTGGCTCTCGAAGCAGGAGAGAGTGCAAATTTAAAATTAAAGGGGAAAATTTTTGCCGAAAGTACATCTCGTTTCCATTTTGTGGAAGTGCGGGCTACTACAACTGGTGATAAAGGGCCAGAATCAGCAGTTCTAACAGTAGATCTTGATGTTATCCCAAAGGGTGGCGGAGAGTTGGATATTTTCCATGTCTTGCCAACAGAACTTGCTTTCAGCGTTATGGGCAATTCGGGAGGAGATGGAGCCAATATCGAATGGAGCGGGTACGGGTATCTCGATGAAGAACGTACCAAGGGTGTAGATTTCCTTTTCAGGGGCCCTGATACAGATGACAAAGGACTTTATGGTGACGTAGAAGAGTATTGGCTCACCTATTTTACCGATACATTTTCTCTTTTTCTCGGAGATCAGGGGTATCCCCTCTCTCGCCTGACCTCGTCCTCTTCCTATGGTAGAGGCATAGGTTTTTCATATGAACCGGAAAGGCTTGGCTTAGGCGGTGGAGGTCACTACATGAAGAGCCGCTGGGGGTACCCTGATAAGAAAGAGTTCGGGTTCTACATAAGTCAGAAGATGCAAGAGAATCTTGAGATACGTTTGAATATGCTTCAGAAAAGGCGAGATGCTTATAAAAATAAACCTTCTACAGAAGACAAGCTGTGGAGCGTGAGCGCCGAGTATCGACCATGGGAGCATACGCTTCTCGAATTGGAGTATGGATTCTGCGATACCGATAGGGAGAGAGCGCTTGATGATGATGAAGCATATCGTATTTATTTGAGAGGCCGCATGGGTAAAAATATGCCCTACTCCATTACAAGAGTGAGGGCGGGTACCGACTATTGGGGGTACTATCACGATTACGACTATACAAGTGCCTCTCTTGGGTTTCCTTTAAGCGATCGCTTGCAATGGAATGTGTCGTGGTACGAATATAAAAACAATCTAAATATGCGTAGCGAAAATAATACAACACAGATTATTGAAGAGCTGTTCCAAACCTATATGGACTATGAACTTTCAGATGGTTGGTATATTTCATTGGGATATGATGATTTTTCTATGAAAGACAACCTTCTTCCCGCAGAATATGATTTTTATGAAAAATCTTGGTGGGTGCGAGTGGGGAGAAATATGGAGAAGTACAGCTATTCGGTAGAGGCTCGTTACGCCGATCAGGATGATCTCCTGAGAGGAGAGAGCACCCACGCATGGAATTACAATGTTTCATTAAGTTATCAGTTAACTCCAGATTTATATGTCTCTCTGTATGGAGGCTTTGGTGATAATAGGGTGCTTGAAGATAGTTATCTTTTAAGAGCATCGACAAACAGAGGGATAAGTATTATATGGGATGCAACTCCCAGTTTAAGGCTTTCGTGCTGGTATACTCGCTATTCTTATGATGATAATGATTTTGTAGACAACAGTGAGCAATACGAATTCATGGCGGAGCAGACTTTCGCTGATGAAAGCATTCTACGTTTCCGAATTCAACGTAACGACAACAGTGGAGAAATGGAGACTTCATACTCCATTATGTACGTTATTCCTCTCGATATAAAAATGGCTAAGAAGAAAAATGTGGGTGTTCTGCAGGGCCTCATTTATGAAAACGTAGGAGATGAAAAAAGAGGAGTTCCTAATGTTGTTCTGGCCATCGAAGAGCAGACCGCGGTTACTGATGTCAAAGGAGTGTTTCTTTTCCCGTCGTTAACGCCAGGCCCCTACCTTTTGAAGATAGATCGAGCTTCTCTCGGTGGTAGCCGAGTTCCAGATGTGAAGACCCCGATTATAGTGGAGATAGCGGGGTATGGAGAGATTACTTCTATGGATATAGGAATAACTGATGGAGCAACGCTCAATGGTGCTGTAGTCCTTGTAGATCCTGAAGCTGGGAAAGATGGAACGGCTACGCTAGAAGGAGAAAAAGGATACCTCGTAGGGGATACTCTCGGCAACGATGGGGCATTACAGGCAGGGGGGCTTCAAAGTGTCTTGGTAGAAATGAAGAATGGCGAAGAGGTTCATCGAAGACTTACAGATGAGTGGGGAAAATTCTTGTTCGAAGGGTTACGCCCAGGGAAGTGGACTTTAAAGATTTACGATATAAATATTCCTTCATCTTATCATCTAGAACAAACAGAGCAGGTTTTCGAGTTTAAGCCGGGGGAAGTGGGAAGCTTTGAAGCCAAGGTTCTCCCAAGAAAGAGAACCATTCGTTTTCTTGAAGAAGGCAAGATTGTAATGGGCCGGGAAGGAAAGTGAGGTGAAGATGATGGTCTGGAGAATGTTTACTTTGGGGTTTATTGCTGCCTTCCTTCTCGCTTGTGGCCCTGTGGAAGGAGTAGATCGAACTGTGGCTACAATACAAATTTCTATAGAAGTTCCAGAGGAAAATGCCATCTCTATTCTTCAGAATCCTCTCTCGCTTAACAGCTATATTGGTAATGAAGGCGAGACGTCTCCGCTAACTTATATTGTTACAGCTACAGGAACTACCCCACGGAAAATTGTTGGTCAGATAGAAGGGATTCTCCCTGAAGGGGTACAGCTTTTTCTGAAACTTGATGCCCCTGTTCGAGGACAATCTGCAGGTTTTGTGGAACTTGGAGCACAGGAAGTAGAGCTTCTTTCGGGAATTTGGGGGATATATGGGGTACAAGGGAATGGAGTTGTCCTTCTTAAGGCAGGAAATGAAGCGGCCCGGAATTTGGGACAGATTCGAATTCGTCTCTCGGTCCGGGAAACGTAAAGGAGGGCTTATAAACATGGGGGATCTATATTCTCTGCGAAAGGAGCGAGATTATCTTTCTCGAGAATCCACAAGGAAGAACATGGATCAAAGAGAATGGGAAATTCGCTACCTGAAAGTCCTTGAAGATATTTATCGTGAAGAACAGAAGCTCCGAGGTCGAGGACACTGCTTGGATAAAAAAAGAATCCATAGTGAAGACCGACCCTATCCAGAATAAAAGAACGACTAGAGGCTTCCTTTACAGCATATGCATATAAAAGGAAGCCTCGCCTCACCTCATTTCTGTTGTAAAATAAACAGTATATTCGTAGGTCGTAATGAGGTGATGCTTATGATGCTTCGATGGAAAATCGCAAGCATGTTTTTTGCGTGTTTTTTAGGTCTTATATTCGTTGGGCCTCTTCGTGGGGATGAGAAAATCCATGTAGCTGTTTCCATTCCACCACAAGCCTATTTTGTTCAGCAAATAGCTGGCGAGCATGCTGTTGTTCAGGTACTTATCCGTCCTGGAAACGATCCGCATACCTACGAGCCGCGCCCTTCTCAAATGAAGCTTTTATCTGACGGTGCTATTTATTTTGCGGTAGGTCTTCCCTTTGAAGAAGCGTTGCTTCCGCGGCTTCAGTCATTGAGCTCCTCTCTGCGAATAGTAAAAACACAAAAGGACATAGAGCGACTTGTTGGAAGTGACCATCATAGCGGTCATGATCATGAGCTTGTGGATCCGCATATTTGGTTATCTCCATCCCTCGTAAAGATTCAGGCAGCAGCGATACGAGATGGTTTTGTTGCCTTGGACCCTGCCCATACATCAGAGTATAATCGCAACTATAGCATTTTCTGTTCCCAAATAGACCAGTTAGATCAATTAATTCGAGGAGAATTTCAGGGAAAAACAAAGAATAAATTTGTTGTTGTTCATCCTTCCTGGGCTTATTTTGCTCGAGAATACGACCTGGAACAGATTGCTATGGAAATAGAAGGCAAAGAGCCGAAAGCGGCAGATCTCGCCGCTCTTATTCAGAAAATGAAAGAAGAAGGACTCTCTACTATTTTTGTTTCTCCTCAGTTCTCTAAAAAGATAGCGGAAAGTCTTGCTCGTGAGGTTGGGGCTTCTATTGTTGTTATAGACCCTCTACCTATCAATTGGGCGGAAGGAATGCTACACACAGCTCAAGTTATAGGGGAAAGTTTACGATGAGTGACAATAATTATGTGATTTCTTTTAAGAACGTTTCTTTTCATTACGAAAATGGTGACAAGGTTTTGGATAACGTGTCTTTTCTTGTGCCACGAGGTGAGTTCCTAGTTATTATTGGCCCTAATGGCGGAGGAAAAACAACCTTGCTTAAGTTAATTCTCGGCCTTGTAAAGCCTACGTATGGAGAAATACAGGTTTTAGGGAGAACGCCTGGCCACTCCACGGGATGCGTTGGGTATGTCCCTCAAGATACCGGCCGTAGCCGAGATTTTCCTATAAGTGTTCTTGATGTAGTGTTAATGGGGCGTCTCGGGGGAGGCAGAAAGGGATTTCTTTTCTCTCAGGAAGATCATGAAATTGCTATGGAAGCTCTCGCTCGCTTAGGTATGGCAGATCAGAGTTGTGCCAAAATGGGAGAATTATCTCAAGGGCAACGCCAAAGAGTTTTTATTGCACGAGCTCTCGCTTCTCGACCCCAGATTCTTTTAATGGATGAACCAATGGCGAGCATTGACCCAGAAGCGAGAGGTGTTCTCTATGAAGAATTGGCTTCTCTGGCTGGGAGTCTCACTATTTTAGTGGTAAGTCATGACCTATCTGTTATAGCCAGTGGTGCTACGGCAGTGGCTTGTGTTTGTAGCGATGTGTATTACCACAATGCTGGTGAGATTACAGAAGAAATGTTGGCTATGGAATATGGAGGACAGTGTCCGGTAGAGCTCGTTGCTCATGGCGTTCCTCATCGTGTGCTCGCTCGCCACGACCATGCTTCAAAGGAGCTCTCTTCTCATGATTGATATGTTACAGTTTGAATTTATGAAAAACGCTTTTGGGGCGGCTCTTCTTGCCAGCGTACTTTGCGGTATGATGGGAACTCTTGTTGTTGTTCGTCGCCAGGTTATTATTGCTGGAGGGGTTGCTCACGCTGCGTACGGCGGTGTGGGCCTTGCTTTTTTTCTAGGCATATCACCTCGCTTGGGAGCTATTGGCTTTTCTCTTGTCATGGCCCTTATAATGGCATGGGTTACCCTCCATAAGCCCTCTCGATCCGACTCGATTATCGGTGTCCTTTGGGCTGTCGGTATGGCTGCAGGGGTTATCTTTATAGATATAACACCTGGATACGGCTCTGATCTTATGAGCTATTTGTTTGGAAGCATTTTGACGGTATCACGAGGTGATTTATGGTCTATGGGTAGTCTGGTTGCCATTTCTCTTCTCTTAGGTATTCCTTTTCACCGAGAAATTCTCGCCTTCGCCTATGAGCCGGAGTTCGCAAAGACTCGAGGAGTGCCTGTGGTTCTTTTGCACTTCGTTACAATTATCCTTATTTCCGTAGCTGTTGTTCTCTTAATTCGGGTGGTTGGGCTTATCCTCGTTATAGCTCTTTTGACGATTCCCCCCTCTATAGCGGAACAGTGGGCTCATTCCCTCTTTTCTATGATGGGCATTGCTTTTGTCTTGAGCCTGCTCTTTTCTACGATAGGGTTATGGCTCTCTTTCCGTTTCAATGTAACAGCAGGCGCTGTGATTATATGCGTAGCAGCTGTCGGGTATGTCTTGGCATTTCTTATTTCCCCCATAGCCCGCGGAAGCCTCCGGAAATGAGGAGAGATAGATCTAATAGAAAACCTGTGAGGGGCCCTTTCGGGGAGAAAGCAAGGTATTGAGGAACCCAGATAGGGCGATATTTATCTTTATATTGTCTTATCCCTTGAAAGTTATAAAAATGTTCTCCATGACGGTAGATTAGATGACCAAGCCGATTCCAAAGAGGGGCTAAACGATGATCTCTGAGCCCTGAAAGCGGAGCCATGCCCAAGTCGAACCATTTAAAACCGTTGTCTTTCCCAAAAAGAATGAGTTTTAAAAACAGGTAATCCATAAGTCCTGGAGATGTATCGGGTCTGTACCGCATTAAGTCTATAGAAAGCGTTTTCTTGTTCGCACCTTCCCATACGTTGGCAAAAGCTATAATAGTATTGTCTTGAATTAAAACAGCTACCGGACAGGAAGCAATATAGGATTCGGAGAAAAAACCTAAGGAGAACCCTTTTTCTTTCGTGTTTTTTGTAGAAAGCCACCCATCAGACACCTCTTTTAATTGTGAAAGGATGGACGGTACATCCTGAGGCGGATAGATTTTGAAAATCACACCCTCCTTCTCTTTTTGCGAAATAGTATGTCTTTGACTTTTGAAATGGCTCCCCTCAAGGGAAAAGTCTTCCAGAGAAACGAGGGCTTTTTCCCCAATTTTAATAAGAGAAAAACCTAATTCGATATACGTATCTATAAATGTTTCTCCTACTTCATAAAAGGCTACCTGACCACCATATCTGTCGGCCATTTCTGTAAAGAGCCATATGAGTTCTTTACCGTCATCCACATCCCCTATAGGGTCTCCCATTGCGATCCAATGAGATTCTCGTACTTGGTACATTATCATGGCATTTTTGTTGGAGCTAAAAAGGAAATATTTATCCCCTGTCAATGCAAGAGCAGAAGAGGCTTCTGGAGAGAGGGAGACGAGCATACGGGCTAGAGAGAGATCTTCAGCAGTAAGCGTTGAGGGTTTTACATGGGCTGGTCGACTTAATCTCCAGAGGGAGAAACATAACGTTAGGATCGTTACCCCCAGAAACATTCTTAAGAACCGCGGGGCGTCTTTTTCAAAGGCTACCTGCCACCAAAGTTCATGACTATAAGGAACATGTCTGAAAGAAAATAACCCTAACCATACAATACTCGCCACTGCTGTAGTGATGAGAAGGAACCACGTAAAACTAAAGGGCTGTTCCATAAAACGGGATCGTCTATAAAAAATTTTTCTAGCAGGAGCAAGAGAGATGGCCACGATGAGAAGAACAATAGCCTCTTCATAGTCGGCACCTTTAAAGAGAGAGAATGCTACCCCACTGATAAGGAGCAATACAACACCAGTATGGGCTTCTCGTAATCGCAACGCTAACCCTCTTGAGAGGAAGAGCAAAAAAAGGCCAGTAATGCTTCCCAAGAAATGAGAGGTTTCAAGGAGTGCAAGAGGGAAAATTTTCTTTAAAAAAAGGAGTCGATTTTCTATACCAGGGGTAGCTCCTGATGCCAAAAGAATGAGACCGCTTATAAAAGTCAGGATAGAAAATATAATGGGTATTGAAGGACTGACGGCAGAAAAAATAGAGGTTGCCATGGGTTTCCCTTTTAATAGTACTGATGCTTCTAAAAACATAAGGCTAAAAGTTGCGATAAGGAGAGGAAGAATATAGTAAATAAGTCGGTATATCAAGAGAGCCCCCATGAGGGTAGGAGATGAATAATGAGGCGACAGGAGTACAAGAAAAAGGGAATCAAAGACGCCTAACCCGCCAGGAACCTGGCTCATCCCTCCTGATAACTCACATATGACAAAAAGTCCGAGAAAAGATAGATAGTTCATATCTGGAGAGGAAGGAAGAAGAAGGAACAGAACTAAAGACGCGGAGAGCCAGTCGAAAGTGGCTAAAACAAGTTGGCTGCTTAGAAGACGTGTTGAAGGAAATTTTATAGTATGACCTGCCAATGTGATAGTCTTCCCCCAAAAACTTAAAAGAAATATCCCGGAAAGAAGAGAGAGGCAAAGTATCCCTACAGTACGAGCACTCCAATGTATTCCCAATGTAACAAAAAGAGTTGGTGGTTCCAGGAGGAACGCTCCCCCACCAAGAGCTAACGCTCCAATCCAAAAACTCATGCCGCAAAAAGCGGTGATTTGCCCGACATCGAAAAGAGAGAGTCCTAAAGGTGAATAAAGGCGGTAACGGATGGATCCGCTTGAGAACATGGAAAAACCCACATTGTAACTAATAGCATAGCTTAAAAAGGAGGCAAAAATTGTTTTCCCATAAGGAATCCGTCTCCCGATATGAAGCAAAGCAAGCAAATCGTTTCCAGTAAGAAGAAGATAGCTGACAATAGAACAGAAAAAGGAGAGCAGAATTCGTTGCGAAGGGATGGCCGTAATGGCTCTGCGAATATCGAAATAAGAAAAATGACCTAACTCTCTGTGGATAACCCAAAGTGCAGATGTAAAAAGAGCGAAACTCAAAAAAAGAGTTATATGTTTCTTTTTTAGGCCCATTTTTCGAACCCCTTTCTGCTATGGATCTTCAATAATTTTATAGCAGAAAAAGAAAACAGGGGCAGGCAGAATAGCTTTTTTGCCCGCCCCTGTAATTTGTCTGTAGAAGTTTATTTATGTTTCTTAAGCCAGTTTATAGCCATGGTTGACATGACAGCAGAGCCAATCCATAGCACGTCCTCATCTACTGCGAAGCGCGAGTTATGGTGAGGGTAAATCTGTCCTTTTTCCTCATTGCAACTCGGGTGGAAAAAGAAAGTGCCAGGAACTTCTTCAAGGAAGAAGGCAATGTCTTCTCCTCCCATAGAGGGATTTTTGATCTCTTTTACGTGCGCCTCTCCAAGAACAGCTACGGCAGCCTGACGAAGTTCCTCTGTTACGTCAGGGTCGTTTACAACAGGAGAAGGCCCTTCCCAACCATATCGGAATTCAATCTCTCCTCGCATCCCCTGAGCGACTGTTTGGGCAATAGTTTCAATCCGGTCTGCTAAAACTTTCCGGGTGTCGTTGGTAAGAGCTCTTACAGTTCCACTAATACGGCATTCTCCAGGAATAATATTAAAAGCGGAGCCGGCATGAATTTCCCCAATAGAGATAACGGCTGGTTCTACAGGATTCATCTCGCGACTTACGATTGTCTGAAGTTCAGTTACGATATGACAAGCAATGCTGATTGGGTCGATAGAACCATGAGGATACGCACCGTGACTTCCTTTCCCCTTCACTACAATCTCAAATCGATCCATGCATGCCATAAAGCTTCCTGAACGATATCCAATATCGCCTGGTTTAAGATCTTCATTCCAAAGAGAACCGGTATGAAGAGCTACTATAACGTCAGGACGTGGGTCCTCTAAAGCGCCATCATCTATCATGCGTTTGGCGCCACCATACCCTACTTTACAACCTTCTTCTCCTGGCTGAAAAATAAACTTTACAGATCCTTCCAAATGATCTTTGTTATCAGCAAGGATTTTCGCGGCTCCAAGGGCCATAGCTGTATGTACGTCGTGACCGCAAGCGTGCATGCACCCGTTCTTAGAAGCAAAGGGAAGGCCTGTTTCTTCCTTTATGGGAAGACCGTCGCAATCAGCGCGAAGGGCGAATACTTTTCCTGGCTTGCTCCCTTTAAGTACGGCAACAACTCCATGTCCTGCAACTCCCTTTCTGTAGGGAATGCCCATTTCATCCAGACAAGCACAGATATATGCTTCGGTCTGAACAGTATCCATCTCTGTTTCGGGGATTTGATGCAGGTCTCGTCTCCAAGCTACAACCTGTTCCTGCAACGCCAATGCTTCTTTCTTTGTTGTTTCCAAGAGTGACTCCCCCTCTTATCCTGTGTGATGTGATCTGAAATGTAAAATTTAATGTAAAAGCCCTTTCTTATAGAGCAAGCGCCCAAAGCCGATAGTGCCAAAAACAGAACCAATGATAACAATCCATGACTCCGCTAAAAAAGATAGGCCGATAGCGGGCCCTCCAATGAACAGGAGCAAGGGGATACCTAGTCCGGCTGCTGCAAGGGCTGGATATTTTAATGTAAATTGGCCAAAAACTGCACCAAAAATAGCCGCTACAGTGTACTGCTTAAAAGCAATAGCTATAGGTTCCGGGAAGATAGCAAGCAATGTTGCTCCAGCTACCGCCGCTAATGTAGTGAAAAAAAGGTTCGTTACCACTGAGCCAGTGAGACCAAGGGTTGAAACAATTTCAGCTTCTTGTGTCCCTGGCTTGACGCCGACAACTTCCTGTGCGACGGCGGAGCAAGGGACGCGGAGATTTCCCATGTTACCTGTGAGGAAGGTAATATAGGTACCTGTAAGACCCAATATAGGGTAATAAGACACCAACTCCACTATGTAAAATGCCCCAAAAATGGTAGCAATCATAGCCCAGGCTTTAAGTGCTACGGAGAGAGGCGGAAAAGCCCCAAACCGAAGGAATAAATATACGTTAGGTAAAAAACACATCAGCATAGGAACTATGATAGTTATAACTCCTATCTTTACAGCTGGCTTTTTCCATATTTTGTCGAATTCTTCATGACTGACCATAATAGAGCCTCCTTTAGCTAGACGAGAATAACAGCTACAGCCATTCCTATGAGCATGGCGATACCAAGGGTATATTCACGGAGCCAAGTAAGTTTTTTTGCTAAATGCATCATAAGAACCATGCCGAGCAACCCTCCGATAGCAGCATAGAGGGGGCCACCGCCACCAGCCAGGCCAGACTGAAGTTCTCGAAGTCCAGAAACTATATTTCGAGAATTGAGAAATCCAAAACACCCTAACATAGCGCCACCAGACATAATAGCAAGCCATACAGGATCTCCGCCCCCCATTTTCTCTCGCATACCCTCTAGCTTATGAGTGAAGAGAGCGGCACAGATAAGCCAACCTGTACCATTAATGGTCATGGTCCACCACGATGTGGCCAAAGCGGTTAAGTCGTAATCTGCCGACCCAAACTTAACGCCAAGCGCTTCGGCTCCAATAGTAGCCGCTGTTAACTCAGTGGGAGCGGCTCCGATAATGGAAAGCCGCAGCCATGTAATAGGCCCGCCAACAACAGACATCATACCTACCATAACAATAAAAATAGCTATGGACGGCCCAATGGCAGAAATAGCGCCAGCTCGAAGGCCGCGGACGCATTTTTCGCGGGGAAATCCAATCTGATCTGCAGCTCTGAAAGAAAGGCGGATATACAAAAGAGATTGTATTAGAACGATGACTATGATAGCAATAGCAATGCCCCAAATGAGCCAACTATTTGCTATTTGAAGAACAGCCTCTGGCATAACAAAAACACCTCCACAGTATTCCAACGACAACAGCGTTTTTTGCATATTCGTTTGTGTGCGCGCTCACACGAAACAAAACATAGTCGCAACTTTCACAAGAAATTGTATCTGTAATGGAGGCAATAAACATCGTCCCTCAAAAACAATATAAGGTTCAAGTTTATGTTCCTAAGGGACGATTTCGTTTCTTTTTTAGTTTTTATAGAAACTAAAAGACAATTATTTATCTAGATATTTGTCCATAAGATACAATTTTAATGAAAGAGCCACATTGAGGCGATCTTCACTATCATTCGTATTGAGGTCTATGAGCTCGCAAATTTTTCTGTAACGATATTTCAATGTGTTGTAATGGAGTGAAAGGTCTTGAGCTGCGGCTTTCAACTGCCAGTTGCAACGTACAATAGTCTCGAGGGTTTCAACGAGTTGATTCTTTTTCTTTTTGTCGTGTTCGATAAGTTTCCCTATATAGTCGTAATAGAAAGCCACGGCTTCTTTTGTGTTATAGAGGTTGCCGAGAAGCTTATAGACGCCAAGATCTCTCCAGAAAATAGCATGTCCGCCGCCACAGGTTGTTCGTATCATTTCCAGAGCTTTTTGCGCCTCTTCATAACTTTGGTGGCAAGCAAATATACTATCTTTTGTATTTCCTACACCAATAGTAACGGTAAAATGTGTTTTTTTCGAAACTTCTTCTTGGATTGACGTAAGCGTTCTTAATAGTTTCTTTTTAAATTCATCGTAGTCACGTAGAGATGATGGAATGATATAAGCTATGGAATCGCTCATCTCTGCGTAGGGAACGTTAGGAAAATCCTTTTTTGTGATAGAGGTAGAAATGTTATAAATCCGCTGTTTTACCTCATCAAGAGTAGCTACTGCTTCGTCAATTTGCCGAGCTGTCTCAAACTGATGCTTGTAGTTATCTATATCGACTACCATTACAGCCTGAGGGCCGCGTAAATCCCAGTCGAAAAGTTGAGCACGATTCCAGACCTCCTTCTCAAACCGGACATTTTTTAAAAGGATGTCCTGGACAAATTCATCACGATATCGTTTCTCAGCTTCACTTTTAGCGATCCGTTTTTGAGTGCAAATTAAAATAGCTGTAATAGCATGAGAAATAGAGATGTCCCAACTTTTAGGAAGGGTCCCTAAGTCCTCTACATCGAAGAAAAGATACCCGTATGTTTTATCTCCAATAACTGCTTGTCGATTAGGGATCTCACGCACAAGTTGGGGTAAACTTGTTCTCCGGATACGGTCGACAAAGTCCTCAGATTGGGCACAGTAATAATTTTGTCCAAATACCGTATCGACAAAAGCTAAATCTACATGAATAAAGTACTGAAGGTTGTCGAGTATTTCGTCGATACTTTCTCCGTTCATAATAAGCTCGTAGAAAGATTGACTAACTTTCTCGGAGAAACGCAGCTCCTGAGCTTGTGCGTTTACTACATTAGAGAGTACCGGATTAATAATATCGCTAAAAGCAAAATCAATAGGTACATTAATAATGGGGAAACGAAGCTTGTTTGCTGCTTCTATTACTTCAGTTGGGAGAGTTTTCAAAAAGCGTTCCAACTTTATGCCAATGGCAGCCATTCCTCCCTTACTTAGATTCTCGATTACTTGCACCAGGGCTGTAGGATCATCTTTGAAAATATATCCAGAGGTAATGACAAATTCTCCTCCATGAACCCATCTCTCTATATCTGGAGCATCAAGAACAGTGACCGTAGATACAAGATTCGTATCAAGGCCACTTTCTCCAGCAACAATTTTCATTCGTCTCAACTCTGGGATTCGAAGCATTTGGCGTACAGTAATGGTCATGTATAAAAACTCCCTTCAATGTCTCTTTTCTCTGTTCTCTCATGCGATCTGGTTAACAACGTCTCTTTTCTCTGTTCTTTTATAGCCCGCCATTAGAAGAAGATGCTCCAGCATCGTTTTCTTTACTAGGGCTTGGCGAGATCTCTTCAATTTCTTCTGGTTTTATTATTTGTTTTAACAGGTTTTCCATAAGTTGTTTTTTTACTTGTTCTCCCGGGCTGAGCGAGCTATCTTTCCCCTCTCCAGTCGGAAAAGATAGCTTAATGGTTATATCGTCAATTTCATCGTCTCTTTTCTCCCGTGTGAAGGAGCTGTCTGTCGGTATAGGCGATTTTTGAACAGGCTGAGAGACTTTTAAATCGTACATTTTAAGATTGTCCCATGTCCCTTCAAGTGTAAAACTAGCCTCACGAAAATCTCGTACAGAGTAATACCCGCCTAAAAGTCCAGATAGGAACTTTTGAAGCAACAGGGGGTCTGTAATATTGTCTCCCACGCTTATGAGTCCCTTGATACCGCCAAGGAGGGCATTTAAAGCTTTCAAATTAATGTCTCCCATGCATTTTAGCGAAACGGTTTTATCTCCAAATCCAAGAGAGCCGCTTGCGTTTAAATAGCGATAAACAGGATCATTAGGAAAAGCGGAAATCCTGCTTCCTGGAAGGAGATAAAGGCTTCTTCCGTCGAGATTGAAATTAGCCATGATCGAACGATAACCAATTTTATCTGTGCCGCTTACTTTCTTAACAAGAGGGAATCCTTCTATGGCCCCTTCTTTTATATAGAGAGAGCCACTTCCGAAAACAAACTTTAACTGCCCCATTGTGCCAGAAGCATCAAGTTTGAGGGTCCCTTCCCCGGAGAGTTTCCCTTCTGGTGGTAGCCAGTCTATAGAGGCTTTTTCCAAGTCAAGCCCTTCTACTATAACATTTGCGTCCCACCTAAACTTTTGAGGATCGAAACTCCCAGAGATTGTACCTTCCCCTCCGTATGCTTGAACCTCCCCATCTGTAATTAAAAATTTCCCATCAGAACTTGTTTCAATAGGAAGCTGAATTCTGGAAAGAGTAAAGCCGTATAGTTTCATCTCTGAAGAAGAGATAAGCCCACTGCCACGAAGGCCTTTTTCGCTAACTTTCCCTTTCCATGAAGCGTTAAGGAAGCCAGAAAAGCGTCCTTTCCCATTTCCATTGGCAGCGAGAAGTTCAAGGGGAATGCCTTTTTCTCCTGTCGTTAAAGAAATTTCCCATCCGTCTTTAGCAAGGTCTCCTCCGCCTAGAATGGTTACAGGAACATTTTTATATATTCCATCGAGGGAAAAAACAAAAGCTCCGTCTTTTTGGGGTTGGGCTTTTAATGAGACGTCACTCAGAACAAGTCCGCCAATACGAATATGTTGAGATGTGCCTGTAGCCGAGATAGATGGCCGTTGTAGGGGGCCAGAAATAGAAATCTCACCAGCGATGTTCCCATCTACAGGTGATTGAGAAAGCCATTGTGACACTATTGCCTGGAGATTTGTGGGAGGGATGGTAATGTTCATATTTAACCCTTTCCCCACAGAAAATGTACCTGCCCCTTCCAATAATGACCCCGCTAGCATGGCCGTAACAGTTTCTATTTGTAACTCTGTTGGCGTCCCTTCTATTTTCGCTGTAACTTTATCGAAAAGAAGGCCAGAAAGCGTCATGTTCTCTCCTTCTATGATGGCTGTTAATAAAGGAGCCCTCGAGGTGCCAAGGATGTTGAAAGTTCCATTTACTTCCCCATCCATTTTTTGCCAGCCTGCCAAGGTAGGACCCATTTTGTTTACTTTCATGTGACGTATATCCCCTGTTATATTGAGAGCTATTCCAGGTTGAGCTATGTCAAAGGTACCGGAAAGCAGAAAAAGCCCTCCCCATATCCTTCCTCTGATTGCGTCTAGCGAAAATAGATTTTTTCTATACTTTCCCGACATTTCAAGGTCTTGAAGAGGAACCTTTTCAAAAATTTTATTGTTCTCCCCTTTTGCATTTATAGTAAAAATAGGATCTTTAAGAGAACCTGAAATTTGCCATGTTGCCGATAGAGATCCTGAAGCATGAAGAGGCTTTATATCTGGTAGAAGAGTCTCAAGAGCAGCAGTGGACAGGTTGTTCATGTTTCCTCTTATGTTGCAAATGGGTTCTTCTTTTGCGAAGAGGTGTTGTATCTCCCCCCCTCCTTTAATAGATGTTTTCTGAAAAAGAGCAGCGAAAGAGGGAATAGTAGTAATATTTCCCTTTTGTATGAAATCTAGGGCAAAACTTTCCAGGATATTACCTTTTATTCGAATCCGTTTAGATCGGATCTCTCCCTGAATTTCTGGTGAAGTAGAAAGACCTTGAAGAGAAACAGCAGCAGATACATCCCCTTCGAGGAGAAGAGCTTGAAATTCCGGCGTTATTTTTTGTATATTTTTGAGAGAAAGTTTCGGCACATCGAATGCGAGATCAAGGTTCGCCCCTTTTTCTTTAATAGTAATAGTGCCCTTCCCTTTTACTGGAGTAGCATGCCACAACCCCGAAGCATCTACAGTTATGAGGTGCTCTGGAGAGAAAAAAAGTTTCCCAGTCAGCTTTTCTAGAGGGAAGCCGGAAAGGACAGCAGACGTGCTAGTAAAGGTGGTGACTCCTTCTCTCTTCCCATTATGTATTGCCAACTCTACGCGGAGGGTATCGAGAGTTCCTTGTGCAAAACGAAGCCAGGGGAAAACGCCATACCATTCAGCTGTTTTTAACTCATGTCCCGTTACGTCTATCTGAACCATTTTTTGAGGAGAGATAACGATATTTCCCTGTACGTTGCTTCCAAAGAACAATCCATTTATGTCAAGAAAACTTAACGTCTTGCCATCCCATGCCCAACGAGTTGTTCCCTGCGAAACGTCGAATCCCCAAATGTGCCCCTTCTCCACGGAAAGCTGCCCTTCCGCAACAAGGGATGGCCAACGGCCGCGAAGAATAATGCTGGAAGAAACGGTCCCTTCTAAAGGACGATCAATAGTCTTCTTAGCCGGAGGGAAAGCGAGCATGAATTTTGAGAGATTCACATTCTCTATTTTGCCGGCAAGCCCTATTTCCGGGCATACATATCCAGAAAGTTGGATAGTCCCTTCAGCTATTTTAAAATTCATATATTTAACAGAAATTCTCTCCCCTACTTGCCCTTCCATATTGATCCAGAGAGGGGCGTTATTTATTTTCACCCGCCCGTCTACTGTAATGTGTTGGTTATTTACTGATATTTTGCCTCTCCCAATATCTACAATACCTAAAGAAGAGCTGGTAATTTTCCCTTGGGATACGATGATATCCATAACAATATCTTGAGGTAGGTTCCATCTCCTAGCTTCCTCTTTTTTAAAAGATAGAAAGTGGTCTATGGAAAGAGAGAATTTTTCTAGACGAAGTCTCTTTAATCTCGGGTGGTCTGTTGCAAGAGATAATAGAGAGGGCCGAATAGAAAGAGTGCTAACCTGTCCAACAATAGCCTGACCGTTAGATATAACAACATCATTTATTGTAAACCCTCCAAGGGGGTTCCCATGAATGTCTCCTATTTCTATAGAATAAGAAGTCGCTGTTTCCAAGATTTTTTCCAAAGCTGCTCGAAGCGATGCAGTCCCGAGATCAATTTTAACGAAGGGGAGGAAAAAGATACCTCCTATCGAACAAATGAGGACGAATAGTAAAACAAAATAAATGGATCTTTTCATTGCCCACCTCTTACCCTTTCTTAGTTCACATATATATAAAGTTCACGATACTCTCTCTTGAAGATTTTGTCATCGGGAAGACGTGTAAAGAATACTCGTTTGATAATTTTAATTATTCAGTTTAAAACTACACACATATAGAGCCTTTTTAAAGGGCGTGGATATGTGGATAAGTGGATAACCCAGTGGAGAAGTCGTGGATTTAGTCCCACTTACCCCGTGCATTATAAGGATTGTGGATAACTTGTCCAGATGTGGAAATCATTTATAAAGCCACTAGGCTCTTTCCCATTAGTAGACAAGAGTAAACAGCTGTAATGGGCTATTTAGAATAATTTCACCTCCGCTATTTCCTGAAATCACCTTCCCTACCCCCTCTATGTGAGTCCCTTTTTTTATACTATTTAAAGGAAAAAGATCTTTTTCGCTTTTATATATGATAAGTGAGAGGCGTCCATCACGGAAAATATAACGTAAAGGCGTTTCTTTTACATCTTGAATTGTTGCAGAAAAAGAGACAAAATGTCCTCTCAGGAAAGGAAGGAACTCCCATATCTGTTTCGCAGTGAAACGACGATGACGAGCTAGTCTCCAAAGGCCCGCTTCCCTCTCGCAAGCGTCTCGAAAAGCATTTTGAATTCGGGATACATACTTAACATTAGGAGGAATGGTAGAAGGCATTGCTACACCCTGGCGTACGAGCTCTTCATTGACTAAAAATGTTCCTTCTTTCGTAATGCACCAAATATAGGCAAGAAGACGTTGGTAACAATCCCGTTTTTCAACGTCAAACTCTAAGAGGATTTGTCCCATTTGGAGCAGTTGTGTATTCATCTGAAGGGCTTCCTCCCCTAGTTCCTCTTCTCCACGATGGGGGTGGTGGAGTTCTGGTGTATCTATGAGAAGATAGCGCACCCGTTTTTCTGTTCCGTCGGGGAGAGACACAGAAATAGTATCTCCGTCAATAACTTTCCTCACAGAGACAGGGCAAAAGAAAGACGTGCAGGAAGCTTGTGAAGAAATAACGAAGATGGAGATAAGAACAACAAAAAGAAGCCATAACACAAAAAAGCGTTGCGTTCTTTTTTTAACATTCATAAGATATGCACCCGCCACGTAATATGTCGACAGAGCCAAGGATTTCCACCTGCTGCAATAAAAGATGTAATGGAAGAGATTTCGTATTTATTTATAGAGGGCAGAATAAGGTGTGTTACCCCTGCTGTTTTGAAGAGATGGGGAAGCCATGGAAGGCCTGGGCCTCGAAGAAAAACTCCTTTCATTTGGGAGATATATGGTTGAATGAAAGTAAACCACCTGTTTCGAAGAGTGTCTGAAGAGAGCCAACACCACTTGCATAAAGGTAATTTTTGAGGGGTTTCATCTTCAGGGAAAATATCAGGAGCCTCTCTTTCGTCATCAAGGATCACCATAGACCATCCCCAATCTCGCAGGAAAGGAGTAAGTGTTCGATCGTATCCCATAACTGCAACGTTATCGCCGGCTGGAATTCCTGCTATGGTATCGAGAGGAAGAGAAGGTCCTTCTGGAGGCAAGAGTGCTGCAGCGGCAGCAGAGGCAGCTGCGAATTCTTGAGGGTAAGGGGATGCAAAAAGAGATACGAGATCATGAGCAGTAGAGGCAAGGAGCCTTTGGGTGTGTTCTTCTCTGGAGGATAGTGGGATTTTTTCTCCAGGGGGAACCATGCCGAGCCCCCATCTTCCATCTTCAAAACTAACAATACTTGCGTGCCATCCAAGAATTATTTCTCGAACAGGAGCATCTTTCTGTTCTTTGGCTAGAGAAATAAGTTTTTCAAAAAAGCGCATAAGCGTCCCTCCATCTGTTTGGAAAACTTCCCTTTAAGGGTTATGATAACAAAAATAATGAATGAATATTATTTGATATTAGAGGAGGTTGGCTGATTGCCAGTCCAATTAAATATTGAAGAGATTCTTTGTATGGTTCAACCTTTCCGGCCAGCTTTGGATCGCTATATTGCGGGTCTTGTTTCTTTTTCTGGTCGGGTGCGATTGACAGGACCGCAGGATCCTGAAACCCTATGGGACGAACATGTTCTTGACTGTCTTTTTTCTCTTCCTTTTCTCCCTGATCAAGGGAAGGTTATTGATGTGGGGACTGGTGGAGGGCTCCCTGGGATAGTATGGGCTATATGTAGGCCCGATATACACGTAACTCTTCTTGATAGTGTGCGGAAGAAGTGCAAAGCCCTTGAAGAGCTTGTACAACTTTTGAGGTTAACCAATGTGGATATTGTTTGTGCCAGGGCCGAAGAGTATGCAAGAGAACAGAGGGAACGTTATATGTTAGCTGGCGCTCGGGCAGTAACAGGAACAGGGGTCCTTTTGGAATATCTATCTCCTTTTGTAGCAAAAGGAGGGGGGGTGCTTGCTTTTAAGGGGCCTCTTTACAAGGAAGAGATAGCCCCTTTAGAGGGGAAGTTTTTGCGATTAGGGCTTTCTGCAACAGACATTTCTCCGTATAGCATTAACAAAAAAGAACACTATCTTCTTAAATGGGAAAAAGTATTACCGTGCCCTAAAGAGTTTCCACGGAGATCTGGAATGGCAGAAAAAAAATTTTGGTGGAGGTGACACTGTGCTATCTATAGCTATTACCAACCAGAAAGGTGGAGTTGGGAAAACTACCACGTGCATCAATCTTGCGGCAGAATTAGGAAGCCTTGGCTATTCTGTTCTGGCAGTGGATATGGATCCGCAGGGAAACTGCACAAGCGGATTAGGAGTGGAGCCAGACACTATAAAGACGAGCCTTTATGATGTTCTTTTAGGGGGAGTCTCTATTCATGAAGCATTATCCCCTACCCCTTGGGAAGGCGTAACTCTGTTGCCAGCAACTATCGATTTAGCAGGAGCTGAGGTAGAATTGGCCTCCATTATTAGTCGAGAGACGTGTTTACGCCGTCACATGTCTCTCCTAAAAGATTTTGATGTGGCTATTATCGACTGCCCACCTTCCCTTGGCATGCTTACTATTAACGCTCTTGTTGCGGCGAACAAGCTGATAGTTCCTATACAATGTGAGTATTATGCCTTGGAAGGCGTTGGTCAATTAGCCCGTACCATCGGGCTTATTCGAGATTGTCTGAATCCTGATTTGAATATAGATGGAGTGCTCCTTACAATGTATGATTCCCGTACTCGTTTAGCGAATGATGTGGTAGAGGAAGTGAAGAAACAGTTCGGGGAGGTAGTTTTTTCTACGGTTGTTCCTCGAAACATTAAGCTTTCTGAGGCTCCAAGTCATGCGATGCCCATTGCATACTACGAACCCAACTGTTCTGGAGCCCAAGCGTATTCTACCTTTTCCAGGGAGGTTGCAAAAAGATGGCTGGAAGCAAAGGCAGAGCACTAGGACGGGGGTTAGGAGCCCTCTTGCCAGGGGCTAAGAATGTATCGTCCATCCATAACGATGAGCGGGAAGTACAAACACTTCCTCTCTCTCTTCTTCAACCAAATGATAAACAGCCACGTAAAAGTATGGATGAAAAGAATTTGCAGGCGCTGGCGGAATCCATTCGAACCCATGGAGTGATCCAACCGTTAGTGGTTCGTAAAGTGGGGGAAATGTATAACATTGTAGCTGGAGAGCGACGCTGGAGAGCGGCTCAGATAGCAGGCCTTAACGAAGTCCCAGTATGTTTTTTTAATGGGACAGATCAGGAAGTACAGGAGATCTCTCTTATTGAAAATATCCAGCGGGAAGACCTTTCACCCTTAGAAATAGCTAGAGCTATTCGAGAACTTATTGACATATTTTCTCTTACTCAAGAAGAAGTTGCTGAACGAATAGGATGGAGTCGCACCCTTCTAACAAATAAATTGCGTTTATTGCAATTACCTTCTTCTATTCAAAAAATGCTTGAAGAAGAAGATATTACAGAGGGCCATGCTCGAACATTGCTTGGCCTTCAATCTGAGGGACATATGCTGGTACTTGCACGGCGAGTACAGAAAGAGCATCTTTCTGTTCGGCAATTGGAATTGCTTGTGAAGCGATTTAAGGAGGGCTCTTGGGAGGAATCTAAGGAAAAGACTTCTTGTAAACAGAAATGTCCAGCTGTGTTCGAACACCTTGCAAAACAATATGGTCTTCAGGCACGGATTTCGGGAGATGGGGACGCATTACGTCTTTCTATTCGTGGTTTATCCATGGAACAGATAGAAAAATTGGGTTCTCTTCTTCAAGAATCAGCTGTCCAATTATTTCCCGGGAAATAGGGGAGGCGTTTTATATTGAAGGGACTAGAGGACCTTTTATTATTTGGAAAGGTTATTTCAACAGCCCTTCTTATAGCAGGTTATATATTCTTGGGCTATTGGATCGGGCGGTGGCTTTTTTCTAGAGGATACCCCGATACGGTTATTATAGGGTGTACATTATTAGGTGCCATTATTGGTTTATGGCAAGGATGGCTTTATTTAAAACAGATATGGCGTAAAAATAAAAGAAAGAGATAATTATTAATGTTTCACGTGAAACATATAGCGGAGGTGTGGCATCGTGGAAAGTATTTTTGCCCCATGGCGTATGGCTTATATCTCAAGTTCGACAGAAGAAAAAGAAGAGCATTGTATCTTTTGTGACTTTCCCAAAGAAGACCGAGATGAGGACCGTTTAATTTTGTTTAGGGGAGAAAGATGTTTTGTAATGTGTAATGCATTCCCTTACAATCCTGGACATTTAATGGTTGCTCCGTATCGACATACAGCGTTATATGAAAATCTTCTTGATGAAGAATTGTTGGAGATGCATCGCTTGGCTGGTCATTGTTTAAAAGTTTTAAAAAAAGTTATGGCACCACAAGGATTTAATCTCGGAGTAAATTTAGGCCGAGTTGGAGGGGCTGGTTTTGACGGCCATTTGCATTTGCATATAGTTCCTCGATGGAATGGAGATACTAACTTTATGCCAGTTTTAGCTGAGACTAGAGTGATCCCAGAAAGTCTTGAACAGACATATTGCAAAATAAAAGATGCATGGAGCCTTGAATGATTTCTGATTTTTTTTATGAACCTTTAAACAATGTAACGTACGAACTAAAAATAAAACGTTCTCTTTTCATTGCCCACGTAAGTGTTTCCAGAAGTGAGGAGATAGCCCGCCAGTTTATTTCAGATGTATCTCAAAAACATAAACAAGCAACCCATAACTGTTGGGCCTATAGGGTAGGAATTGATCCTATTATAGAATATTGTTCAGATGCAGGAGAGCCTTCAGGTACAGCTGGGAAACCTATATTAGGAGCAATTCAACGAGCGAACTTAACTTTTACGACTGTTGTCATAACGCGCTATTTTGGAGGTATTAAATTAGGCGTTCGAGGCCTTATTGAGGCGTATGGGAATGCAACAACCCAAGCACTTGAAAAAGCAGGGAAAAAAGAGGGTCGAATGGGCAAAAGAGGATATGTAGAATTTCCTTACTCTCTTTATAAAACAATAGTCTATCAGTTAAAAAATCGCGATGTTTCAGAAGAAAGTATGCTTCCTGCCTATGCTGAAACGATTACTCTATCTTTTTTTGTCCCCCTTTCTTCTGTTCCTTCTGTAGAATCTTATTTATCAGAAGAAGAGGCTTCCGGTATGATAAAAAAATGGGGATGGGAAGAAACGTCCAAAGATCAGTAATAGTCAATACCTATATACTCTTTAATATTAAGGAGAAGGGGCTTTACACCTCCCTATGTTAACCTATATAATAGTCTGGTTAACATAGGGAGGTGCTTTTTTGTGAGATTTTCTGTTCGTAGCATGGCGATTGTTTCTCTCTTTTCTGTTTTAACGGCAGTGAGTGCGCAAATACGCATTCCTTTTCCAATTGTACCTATGACATTGCATGTTTTTGTGGTTTTGTTAGCAGGAATGCTTTTGGGGCCTAAAAATGGCGCTTTATCTCAACTTCTCTATTTTTTGCTTGGTGTTCTTGGCCTCCCGTTTTTTGCTGGCGGAGGAGGCGTGCAAATTTTTTTGTCTCCTACGATTGGTTACTTAGTGGGCTTTGTTATTGCTTCGTGGGTAGCTGGAAGCATTGTTTGGAAAATAGATATTCCTAAGGAGAATATTTTTCTATATGGGATAGCTGCTTTTGTTGGTCTCTTTGTAATTTACTGTATGGGAATGGTTGGCCTATATGTAAATCTTAATTTAATAGCAGGAAAAGCTGTGAGTTGGTTCGGTGTATTTAAGATAGGAGTTATGCCTTTTCTTCTTTCTGATATTATAAAAGGAATAGGAGCTACATTTTTTGCGTGGAGAATTGTTCCTCTTCTTCAAAAATCTGGATTTATAACAATATAACTTAAAAAGTCAAGGAAAAGGGAGGCCCTTAAAAAATTTTTAGGGGGCCTCCCTTTTTATAATGTCCGCACTTGACTGGCAAAATAAGGGGGAATAGGGTTTGATTTTATTTGACCAATCATGGATTTAAAATCGTAACACTATCGATATAATGTTTCACGTGAAACTTTCGATACGCGCCTTTTTCATTCATATAGCGAATTTTCCCAAAGATAGGCCTTTCGGGCCAAGGTCTATCATGAACGCCGCCTATAGACCATGCTATGCCTGTATATCCATTGGGGTCTCGTCCATCTATTTCGTAATGGTCGTTTAAGTAGATTGCTCTTTTCAAGGCTTCTTCTGGAGAGGGGGACCATTCAAGGATTTTTTTCGCCCAATACATTCGAAGCCAACTGTGAAGTTTCCCATGAATGCACATGTCTTTCTGAGCCGCATTCCAGAGAGGATCATGTGTTTCTCCCTGTTCAAGTAATTCTAAGGAGTAAAAATATGGGCGAGGATCGAAACGGTGTTTGTTCAATGTGTTTTTTGCCCAATCAGGGAATGCATCGAATGTGTCATAGTTATCTGTATAAAAACAAAAATTATCGGCTAATTCTCTTCGAACAATAAGTTCTTCCAAAAAGTCTTCTCGTGATTGAGTGTCTATTTCTTCCTCCCCCTTATAAGATATGACTTCATAAGCTACTCGTTGAGGAGAAATATGCCCAAAATGCAGATAGGGGGAGAGGCCGGATAAGCAATCTACAGTGGGGTTATTTTTTTGTGTACTATATTGAGATATTTTTGTCTGTAGAAAAAATTCAAGTTTCTTCATCCCGTACGTTGTCCCAGGAGTCCATTGTAGGGATG